>Ga0208134_1000286_pt1 | contig 33086 bp, 39 predicted proteins | sample VirMetDEL_Mar_31_FD_184515 | JGI IMG/M metagenome (GOLD analysis project Ga0208134, IMG submission 184515) | Aqueous microbial communities from the Delaware River and Bay under freshwater to marine salinity gradient to study organic matter... | ecosystem: Environmental > Aquatic > Marine >...
CGGCTTCTTTTGCTTCGTTAGTCATGATGATATGTCCTTATATCGCGGCTATAATAAATGCTAAAAGTTCTGGATAACGAACACCTAGTCTATTTTTTTCTACTGCACCTTCAGGAGCATCAGACTGTACTGGATATTGTTCACCGTTGTGTTCCCACCAAGTAGTGCTAGTAAACATAGCGTAGTCACCTGCGTCCAAACCTTCAGCAGTAAACGCATCCTGTAAGTCCTGAGCAATAATACCAAAGTGTGTCCTAGCATTATCACCCTTAGAAGCTACAGCATCACGCCATTTAAACTTACGTAATAAACCTTTAGCGGCTACAGCTACTCTGGTTTCAACGTCAGATAACTCAGCGATGTCTTGTTTTTCATTACGGTCAGACGTTTGGATAGTACCATTAGTTGCGAATATGTCATCAAAACGAACGGAACCCGCACCTAAATCTATAGCATTATCCTTATTTACTCCTGTACCATCACAGGGTTTTACAGCAATAGTTCCAAAAACAGATTCAAATCGTAAACCACCGCCTTGAGTCCCTACAGCACCTGCTGATACAAAAACAGAAGAGTAAGTATCTGTAGAAATACCCATACGACCTGAGGTGTTGGTAGTGGTTGTTTTAAAAGTTATATAAGTACCATCAGTACCATTAGTTGATACTAAGTTTAAAAGACTGTCATCTGTACTTGATTTAGCCTTTTGTATAGTACCGTTAAACGCGGCAGAAGCAGGGTCAAACTCTAGGTCTACTACAGATGAGCCGCCTGAACCACCAACAAATAGTTTTTTGTCAGCAATGTTTACAGCAAGTTCACCTTGAGCAAGACTGCTAGGAGTTCCTGACGATGTTTTATTTTTTGTAATGATTGTAGCTGTCATAGTGTTTACCTATTGTTTACCACGGTGTCCCTACTGTTACAGACGGACTAGCTTGTTCCGCTAGGTCTGCGTCTAGTGAAGCCTCAAGTGCTTCTGTGTCTAATGCTTCCTGTACCCAACCGATTACTGTGTCTTCAGTCAAAGCATCATACGCTGTGTAACCATCAGCATCTGCATCAGGAGTAAAGCCTACAGTGCCGTATGAAGTAGCTACGTTTTCACCAGAGGCTTTGTTAACTTGCCAATGTGCTACGATGACTCCACCGTCTGTGTTGCTTTCTAAAGTTGAGATTGTAAAGTTCATTTATTACTCCTATGAGAATACAGCAGAGCAAACTGCTTGTACGTTAGTAGGTTCAGAACTGTAGTCATCACCTGAGTTAATTACATGACGGTGGTAACTGCTTGAGAGTACTTCACCATCTTCTAATACTTTAGTAGCTGTACGTACTTGGACTACTGTCCCTTCTGTAGTAGTTACTACTTCTATTTTGTCTGCTGATACTTCTTTTGTTAAAGCCATTTGTTTTTCCTTTTTGTCTGCCCCTAGCATCCACTAGGGGTATTGGTTAAACTTCAAATGTAACGTCAATCATAATGTTATTAGAACCTGTGTTTATGTTTGAAGGTTGTAAAGCGGCTTGCGAATCACCCACCCTTAAACCTACAGCAGTCCCTGTTACTATTCCTGTTATGCTGCTTGAAGATAAATTACTATATAGTGTTCTTAGGTGTCCGTAGGCAGAAGCAGTAAAAGGAAGCCCACCTAATTGAATTGCACCACTGTCTCCGTTAAGCGCAGTTCCGTTTACTACAGACAAATACGCTTTACATCTCACAAGTCTACCAATCTTTGTATATGTAGCACTTACTATTGATGTTGCTCTATTTGTTCCTGTAGTTGCCGCATATATTGTAGGTGTCCAAGTACCTTCCTCATAGTCATCTAACTTGTTGGCTGAACCTGTGCCACCTAAGTGAACACCGCCAGATAGGTAGAGGTCTTTGAAGCGTCTTGAGCTGTCACCTATGTCTATAGTTGCATCTAAGTTAGCACCGTCTACACCACAAGGTCGTATGTGGTTTGTAGCATCATCAAATCTAATACCAGTATCACCAGTGCCGACATACATATCACCACCAGTAGTACCAATAGACCCTACGGGTGAGCCGTCTTTTTCAAAAACAACAATGTTACCGTCTGATGTTTTCCGCTTGAAATTAGCCGCACTTCCGCCATCTTTAGTCATTAACGTAAGACCGTTAGCTCTCGCCTCAAACCCTTCTGCTAAACTATTTGCACTAGTCTTACCCACCAATAGGTTGCCTGATGAGTCTATACGCATCTTCTCAGAGCCACCATTGGTAGCAAACTGCATAGAATTGTCATTGTGGCTATATTTTATAGAACCTGACTGTGCCGCAGTATCAGAGAAGTAAAGACGAGAAGAACCTGTTGTACCTGTGGACTTAATTTCCACATCAGCAAAGCCATTAGAATCAACGCCTACTGCTTGTATTAGGGTTGTGCCTGTTACTCCTGAAGATGTTAACTTAGCACTAGGCGAACTAGTACCAATACCTACTCTGCCTGATGAGTCGATAAGCATTGCATCTGTGGGGGTGTTGCCAGTTTGGAATTTAATATTTCCGTAGCCAGTAGTTGTCCCTTTACAAGCAATAGTTAAAAACTCAAATCCAGAGGAGTTGTAATTTATGTCTGCAAGTGGAGTAGCGTTAGGATTACCAAATCTTATTGTTTGGTTAGACTGAGTAGAGTCAAAGATATGTAACTTTTTCTCAGGACTAGTAGTACCAATACCTACGTTGCCTGATGAGTCGATACGCATACGCTCTGCGCCGGCCACAGATGTGATTAAATCACCTGCACCTTGCTTGTTAATTACACCATTACCAGCTCCGTCTAGTCCGTACAATATGCCGTTTGCGGCATTAGGGCCAGATGAACCGTTAACAACTTGTAGGTAGTTGGCGTTAGCGCCTACTTTATAGCTTGTTAGGCTGTAGTTAGGACTACTAGTACCTATACCTAAAGACTCCGCAGACGCATCCCAGAAGAACTTAGGCGTTGTGCCTGTGTCCTCGTAGAAGCTGATGTCTCCGTTGTTGGCTATTTTTAATCTATCAGTAGAACCACCAGTTTCAAACAATAGTTGTCCTGTCCCATCAGCACGAACTACGCCAGTAGTTGAGTTGAACTCTAAAATACCTATTGCTGAAGAAGAGTTAATTCTAACTGGGTTTGCTTGCTCTTCTCCTAAATTTACCTCTCCATCAACAGTAAGCCCATCCATCGTGGCTGTACCAGTAACGTCTATACCTGTGGATGTGGTGGCTAGTTTTATGGCGTTGTTGTTATAAAGATTAACTGCGCCATCTTGGTTAGCGGCAATATATGTTTCATTATTAGCTGTTTTGACACGGAGGTTTGTAGCCTCTATGTAAAAGTTCCCAGAGCCGCTTTCTTTAATGTAACTATCTCCACCAGCATCATGGTAAATCTGTAGGTCATCACTAGCACCAAACTTAGCCTTATCGTTATCACCAAAGCTGATGTCGTTGCCGCCAGTAGTGTCACCAATAGCTAAAGTCTGGGCTAATGTTTCACCGCCCCCACCACCACCACCACCAGAAGCATTTATAGTAGTAGTTATTGTTCCACCATCTTGCTGTGTTAGCGTAAGGGTAGAACCAGAGTAATTAACCCCTGTGATGTGGTTGCTATATGCAGTATCCCAGTTCGAGTTATTGTAGCCAGAAGGCATAGCTGTGAGATAACCAGCACTTGCATGGTTGCCCCACCCATAAGCAGTATCCCAGTTAGAAATCTTAGTAGATGTTACACCAGAAGCGGCATGAGCAGAGAACACTGGGTCAGTCTCTGTGTAAGAAGTAAGATAACCAGCTTGTAAATGGTCTCCCCACCCATAGGCAGTATCCCAGTTGCTTGAATTGTATCCTGTAGCAGACAATGTTCCTGTAATACTTATACCTGTGTTAGTAGTAGCTAACTTAGGAGTGTTATTATAGTAGAGAGTAACAGCGCCATTAGCTACCCCTGTAATAACTTCTTCGTTCTCGGCAGACTGTATGCGAACATCTGTACCTTTAATAATTAAGTTTCCAGAACCCGTTTCTTCAATAACACTGTGGTCGCCAATAGCGCCATATATTTCTAAACTTGGAAACACAGCTTTGTTAGATCCAAACGCAAGATCACCTGTAAGTGTTCCTCCAGACTTATCTAACTTGTTGGCTATATCACTTGAGAGGTAAGTCTCTCCGTATGCTACGATGTCAACAATGTCACCACTAGAAGCGGCAGGAGTTAAGACTACAGTAGAGCCGTTGGCGGCTTGGAAGTCCGAACTTAGAACTTGCTTAACACCATTTAGGTAAACATCTACGAAACCTGAATCATAAGTTACAGGGAATGTAGAAGTTGACCCATCATAACTTCCTGATGTAGTGCCAACAGTATAAGTTACTCGCTGAGACGATGTAGTAACAGCAGAGGTAGACGTTTGCCACCCTTGAGTGTTGTACACCTTCATTACGTTATTGGTGCTATCGAACCATAGATCACCCACACTAGGGCTGGCTGGAGCATTAGGTAAAGAACCCCAATACTTAGCATTGTAGTCACCGCTAATGTTTTGAGCTGTATCAATAGCTTCTTGAGCCATATAGAACATTTGGTTTGAATCAGCATCTAGCGTTTCTGCTTTCAACATAGAACCAGAATTAAAATCGACTCGTCTTGCATCGTGACCAGAAGAACGCTGTATACGTATTTTATCACCTGTTGAGGGGGTGAACCCTGTAAAGGCTACTGACGTACCTGTAAGAGTATAATCAGTGTCTTTTACTTTTGCCACACCGTTAACTGTAACAGTAATGTCACTAGTTTGTAGGTATGAAGGGGCAGTAAAACTGCTCTGCCCTGTGTATTCATAATCTACTATAGAGAAATAAGAGTTTGTCATTTTGTTATCCTATTTAAAAAAGTTACCTAATTGAGCATTGTGAACTTGTCTCTTTCTATCGCTCACCATTTTAGTAAGAGGAGTATTAGTACCTACTATGACACTGTTAGGATTAGCAATTACTGCTTCAAGCGCATCGCTTTTAGATTTGCTGATAGCCTCTTTTGCATCCTTAACAGGTTCACCATATAGTTCTGGATCTTCAGGATTACCAAGAGACTGTGGTGAAGTGCTTAGTCTATAAAGCGTCTCAACTAACTTTCTCTTTTTGTTTGGTTTGTTTAGCTCAATCATCATTGCATCGTAGACAGACACCTCAACACCATCGTAGGTAATACGAACTTCACGTAGATCGTCTACAGGAAGCTTACTTGATTTAAACCTAGCTCTAGTAAAGTTACCATACCCTGCTTGCTCCAAATCATTAATCCAACGATGTACAGCCATCTCTTTCTCACTGCGCCCTGCTTTTCGTTGCTCTGGTGTAGTATATGTAAAAGGACTTAATGCCGACATTGGGTTTTTAAGAACTCTAGCGTTACCAAAGATGTCATACTTACGAGGTAGTTGAGGATGGTTAGGTACAAGCGTTGCTAAAGCACGTTGTTTTGCATTTATAGGAGCAGTCAACTCTGTATCACCAGCCGCTACCTGTCCTTTTTTCAATATGCTTGGAACAACCATTAAAGCTTTCTTAGTTAAGAGATCAAAACCAACGTTAGCCGCTTCCTCTCTGTCTCCAGCATCATCAGAGGTGTACTTCCCTGCCATACGTGTACCAGCAGTTACCGTATCGACAATACCTGTAAAGAGTGCAGAGTCTTTAAATGCAGAGATAAAGGTAGCCATACCAATACCCATTGCGGCTAAAGTCCTGTCAAATAACTCAGGGTCTTTCTCACCTAGATTTTCTAACTCTCTTGTAGCAACAACACCGTCTAAAGCGTTAACAACGATTGTCATAGGAATACGTAAAGGTTCATAGCGTCTATAATCAAGATGCTTACCTTCGTCACCTATAGCAATGCTTAACGCACCTAGCTCATCTGTTTCCTGCTCACCGATCATCGTGTAATCTTGGTTAGCACTGCCTGTAATCTCTCCCTGCGCCCACTTAGTAGTCACATACATCATTAGAGAGAAGGCGAGTGTAGCCTCAGTCTGCGCTCTTGCTTGTCTGCCTATACCGTTAAGACCAGCTAAATCATTTCTGAATTGTGGTAGCATAACGTTGACAGCAGGAGTTAAACGCATTGACTCATGGAATACCCACGCTGGGGTTCTAAAGAATAACTGTCCAAAGATTTTAGCAATAGGATGTTTCTTGTGCATATCTTCAATAGCTTTTGCACCTCGCTCCATTGCACCGCCTACGCCTTTACCATCAGTAGCAAACTCTTTCTTATACAAAAGTGTTTCTACGTAGTCTCTAGCGTTCTCTCCAGTTTCTTTTAACTGTTTAGCTTCAGCTTCTAACTCTCTTGCTTGTGCATTAAAGTCATTCCTATCTTTACCTTTAGCTTTTCTTGCTTTAACTCTAAGCTTACCAGCCTCAATGTTTAGTTCTTCAACTTTCCTATCGTTACCTAAACGTCTAAATGTTTTTGTACCGAACTTGTTTACGTTATCTAAGACATACTTATCTAAAGCTTCACCTTCTAGCTTTAATGCTAAACCTTTTTCATACACTGGGGCTAGTGCTTCCAGCGTTAGTTTCTCATCATAAGCTTTTGACATCTCTTTAGCAAAGTTATCATCTATGTACTTCTCAAGAGCTAAACCTTTATTGCCCTCTTTCATTCCTTTAGTGAGTAGTCTATCAAAGACATCACCAGCAACGAAACCAGCAGAGGCTATCTCTTGGTTGTACGCATCTGTTGAACCGAGCAATCGAGGGAAGGTACGCATATACGATTGAAGTTTGCCTTTTACTTTAATCCCTTCACCAAGGAAACGAGATACATCTTTAGTTAAAAGTGTTTGCTCAAACTCCCAAGCCGCAACAAAAGATTTACGTGCCGCTTCTTGAGCCGCAAACATTTGAGAATATACCCTAATAGTTCTACGCCACTTGGTTAAGGACATAGGGTTATTAATAAGAGTCTCTAACATAGGGTAGGTGTAGTTTTTAATTACAGGGAATACTGTGTTAATGATAACAGTAGACGGACTGAATACACCACTAATAGACATCTCAACATACTTCTCAGCATACTTGTTTATCTTATCGTAATCGAGTTTCCGACCTTCACCTAATATCTTACCTTTAATAATAGCGGCTTCTTCATCCCTCTTACGCATTAAGGAGATACCTTCTGCTATATCTTTTGAATCTTCACTGCTTAGTAGTTTGTTAATGTCCCTGTTATACTTAAATTCAATAGCTTTAATTTGTTTAAGTTGTTGTTCATTATAGGCAGTAGTCCTAGCTTCCTCTGAAACGTTACCATCTTTATCACCTATAAATGCTTGCCTTCTTTTTGCTATTTCTAAATCACGACCACTATAAGAGTTTAAGTGTTCAGCACCGCTATCTGCTTTCATCCAGCGTATAGCGTTTTGCTCCAATAGTGCTTCTGCTTCTTTAATTTGCCTTGCAGAACTTTTAGGATTGTTAATAATTTCAAAAAGCTTTCCATCTACTGTAGAAAAGTATGCTGTAGCCTCATTAAACTCTCTCTTTAGTGTACTGAATACACTTATCCTTGTCTCTAAGGCTTCGATACGAGCAATAACGTCATCAACAAACTCAGGATTAGCGTGTAGCTCTGAGATAACATCTTCTGTTCTAATCTTAATAAGGTCTCTTGAGTCACGTAAGACAAGAGAGCCAAACTTCTGACCAGTGAAGTCATCTTTAATAGGGTTGGCTTCTACTTCGTCATCAAGCTTCTTCGACAGCTTTTCATATTCAATGTCCCCTACCCACTCTACTTGCTCATCTTCATCAAATTTAGCTTTAGGTGTTGGCTCATTTGTTTCTGTTTGCTTAGGAGTAGGTGTTTGGTCTACATCTTCCTTGCCAGACATTCTAGCCTCAGTAGCTTCAATATCTGCTAATTCTTCAGCAACCCTTCTGTCATCTTCAGCTACTTCTTCTATTGTCTTTTGAGCCTTCTTACCGCCCAAACGTGCCGCAACCACATCAATACCAGTACCTATGGTAGCACCAGCCGCAAAACCTATACCAGCACTTAGAGCGGTCTGCCCAGCACTGTACTCATCTTGTGACCCTGCATCAATACGTACTGACTGATCCATTGCATCAAAAGCCGCACCGTGAGCCGCACCTTCAAATCCAGTAAGTGCCGCAGTCTTACCTAAAGACCTTTTCATTCCGTCCTTAAGTTTTTTCTTTACAATGTTCTTACCAGCAAACTTAGCTGTTTGTGCAACAACTGCACCAGTACCAGCCGTAGCTAGACCAAGCCAGTTAGTAGCATCTGTAAACATTTCCCAAGTAGCATCACCAGCCGTTCTCCAACTGGTGTTAACTTCATCATACTGATCTAAAAGGTATACAAAAGCTTCCTTAGTTTTCTTATCGCCTTTTTGTGTGATAGTATGGGTGTCAACAGCTTGGTCAACAATGTTAAAGTTAAACCCTGCCATTTGAGCAAGACCATAATCAGCAATCTTAGCTTTAAAATCTTCACCCTCATAACTATCTAAATCTGCCTCAGTGGGAAGTCTACCGTGATTAACTTTATAAAGCCTTAAGGAAGCTTCCAACCAATCTCTATTGGTATTCAAGGTTTGGTGGTCAATACCTTCTTGAATTGTACCGAATGGTTTATACGTGTCCATAAAGACTCCTATTTAGTTTGTACGCTCTTTGGTAGTTTACCTGTTTTATCAAAGTATGCTTGTTGTGCTGGGGTTAATCCTTTTGGCTTTTCTTCTTTATCAAAAAGGTTTCCGAGCATATCCCTAAAGTTTTCGTTTGTTTTTAATTGGTTAAGAGCCTTTTCGATTTCATCAGGATAAACCTCTAACATTTCCTCTGGTGTTAAACCCTCTACCTGTTCAAAGCTTAGAGACGGTGTCTGTACCAAAGCCGCTATAAGGTCTTTCTCTGGTAGGTTTACAAACTGCTCTGTTGGTGACATCTCTGACTTAGGCTTTTTGGTTTCACCTTCAACCTTATCTTCAACAACTGGTTCTGCTGGTTTATCATCACCTGTGATGTTTAAGGAGTTAAGCAAATCAGTAAGTTCGTCACCGCTACCTGTATTAACCTCATCAGTGTTTGTATCTATTGTGATTTCTTTGTTCTGGTTAGCTAACTCTTTTAAAGCGTTTGCTTCATTTATAGCATAGGTTCTTAATTGGTTTCTTTCAGCAGGACTAAAGTAACCATCCTTCATATACCCTACGTACATATCCCCAACATCGTTTCTGATTTTATTCAGTGCGTTACCAAGAACACGATCCTTTTGTGTATCTAAAACGTACAGCCCATCATTAAAGGCGTTTGTTGCAGGTGTTGTTATATAATCTTCATACCAATCAAACTTATCAATGCTTGCTCCTTCTACGAGAGCAGAGTTAATCTCCAAAGCTTTGCTCATTTCTCGTTGATTAAGACCGCCACGTTGCATTAAGTATCTTGTAACACCCTCAACACTTTTATCGTATGTTTTACCTTTCCATGTTAAAGGCTCAGAGGAGAATAAAGTATTCTTAAGTTCTGCATTAACAACCATCATGTTAGATTTTGATATAGTGTCATCAAGGATGCCCTGTGCTTGCATTTGTTTAGCAAAGTTAAATACATCTACATCTGTTATCTTAGAGGTATCTATAGTTTGCCCTGATTGTAAAGCATCAAAGATTCCTTTACTTTGCTCGTCTTGAGCTAAATCTTTTTTATGGTCATCCCACCATGCTTTATTTTTTCTATTTGTCCACGCATCAGATTCAACCTGTGCGGCAATCTTTTCGTTTGTGAATTTAAAGATAGGCTTCTTGTAAATCTCATGGGGAATATTATGCTCCATTAAGATGGTTTCATCTTTCATCTCAATGGCAAATTCTTTCGCCACTTCGGTAACTATTTCACCTTGTATTACTTTATCATAACGTAGTCCCTGATCTACCTCGTAAACACGATCCCATATTTCTTGGGGAGTGCCACCTTCTAAAAAAGCCGCACGAACATTAGACCTAAAAGAGTTTTCAATTTTTTTAGTCTCTGACGTTTTACGTCTTAGAACACCCTCACCTTTTAGTTTATCTTTAAAAGTATCAAAAGCATTTGCCTGTGCCGCTTGAAGGTGGATGTTAGCCCCATCAATTTCTTCTTCGATAGGAACGTGGTACTGGTCTAAATAGTTTCTCAGTTCGTTAGGGTCTTGGAATAGTCCTTGGTTTTTATTTAAGTGGTCTTGTATTTCTTCATACGAAACTACTTTGTATTTACCGTCCTCACCTTTCTCTTTGGTGTAAGCGTAGTCTGCATCTTTACCTAACTGGTTAGCAATATAGATACGATGCTCTTCTAGCAGTCCCTTGTACTCTGTATCATCTTCAAAGTTGTAGGAAGAGTCAGCATCACGTTGAGCATTTAAACGAGCCTCTAGTGTTTCTAAAGAAGCTTGTTGCTTTCTTCTCTTTTCTTTAAGCTTATCTTGTCCCACTTGAGAGACCACACCAGCCGCTTGACTAAGAGCCTCAGCTACTTGCTTGCCTTTGGTATTTCTCTCTGGCTGGACGTAAGTATCTACTCGTCTAGCCGCAACTTGATAATCAGGTGCTTCCGCAGAATCACGCCAGTTTGTTGACTTATCTATTGAAGTTGCCATGTGTTTTATCCTTTATTTAATTTTTAAAGACCGAATGTACCGCCAGCTTTTCTATAGTCTTGCGCTCCGCCTACTAACGCACTACCTATTGCAAGCCCTGTAGCCGCTTTACTTGGTCGAGAAACAGAGTTAATTCGAGATTGCGCTCTTGAACTAGCGCCTCGCACTTCTTCATTAGCTTGTGCGCCAGACCTTTCTAGGTTTTGGCTTATACCTGTATTAGCTTCTAAGCCCTGTCTCATTATATCTTGCATTACAACATTGTTGTTAATTATAGCCCCTGTATCAGTAGCCTGAACTCTTGAAGCTGTTTGTTTAACTTGTAAATTATTAGCTATCTTTTCTTGAGCCGCCTTCTCTTGTTCTTGGGACTGTTGTAAGTTTATCTGTCTTTGCTCATCAGCTTGTGCTTGTAATGACGCATCAAGGTTGGCTTGATATTGAGCCTCTTGCGCTTTATGTTGCTGTTGCGCTCCCATTACAGACATACCAGTTGAAATCATGGCTAGTGTAGTTGGTTCACACATTTTCTTTAATCCTCACAAATTGGTAGAAGGGTTGTTTACCTACTCCATATTCTTTTACTAAATTAATGAATTGAAATCCCAGTGACTTCAACCATTTCATTGATACTGTGTTTTCAGCGTGTACGTAGTTAAGCATAAGTGGGTGAAGGTCATTCATCTCCTCCACCCACTTAGCTGATACTGGTAGCATTACTCTTTTTGTTTCGAGTAGCTTATCTGAACCTAGTAACCAAGGACTACCAAACACATCATTACCAGCCAAACCAAACATACCGACAATACTTCCATCTTCATGGATGATTGTGTTGCACTTGGAAGACACCTTAAAGGCTTGTTGTAAAGCTCTTAAGGGTACAAGTCCGTTACTAGCCAGTATCTCTTTCTTATCTTGCTCTCTGAGATAAGGAGCTAGTTCACGGCAGTCTTGCCATTCGGATGGTCTATAATGATGTGTCATAGTTAAAGTCTCTGATTACGTAGAACGATATACCCCTCCCATTCAGCACTTTGGAAAATGCTAGGAAGGTGTGAGTCGTTGGTTATTGTTATAGCCGTGTTAGTGGCTTGTGATTGTACTGCTACTTGGAAAGCTCCATCGTCAATGATGGCAGACTCATCCAGTAGGTTATGTTGGTTATCAAGGACACGACCTGTAAAGTGTACCGTAACTGGCGTTCTACCTACAGAGTCAACAGTAACATCAAAGTGTCCTGAGTTGTTATAGTTAAAGCTTATCTTTCTAAGTTGAAAGCGTGAGAGCTGTGTAGGGTCTCCCTTCGCTGGCTCAAACACTTGTTCAGATAGTTGATACTTAAACGTGTATGGATCGCCTACATATAACGTGCCATTACTTAAGTGTGCTTGTTGTGTAGCAGTAGGGTTAGCGTGGTCGTATACTCCTGTAGAAAGACCACTGGCTGTAATTGCTATCTTGCCGTCACTTGCTCCTGCTAAATACCCTGCTGGCAGTGTTACACCGTTTGGTGTGTATTGTCCTAAAGGTATTTGATTATCAATAAGCTTAGTGGTGCTACCATCAGTTAGATCAATCTTTTGGAAACTACCATCTGCAAAAGTTAAGTAGATAATAGAGTTAGTGAAGAATACATCAAGTATATCTTCTTTAAATATCCACTTAGACCAAGAACTCTGTAAACGCTCTTGTGCGCTATCGTGCCATTTGTAAATGTAACATACGTTCTTCTCTTGGTAAGCATCTGTTAAAGCTATAAGCATATCCTCGTTAGGGGATGCGGCAAACTTTCTAATGTTACCTTTAATATACTGAGGAATGTGTGAAGTAATGTTTAAGGCATCTTTAAGCTCTGTATCGTCTTTAGTAATAAACTCTCTTACGCCAGACGCACTGCTGTTATTAGTAGCAAAGAAAACACTAGTGCCTGAACCTATCGGTGTAGCTGTAAGATCACACTCATACTTCGTAGATTGGTCTATTGTTACCTCTGCTGGTGTGAGTAGCTGATCCGAAGAAAGAGTAAACTGAGTTAAGTTAGAGAACAACAATAAGTTATCTTGGATAGGTACTGCCGCTTTCAACTCTGATACTTCATTCTGACTAACTGCCACATCAATAGGGTCAGAGTCTAATAAGGTACGCACCGTTGTACGGAAGAAGTTAAAGTAGGTACTCGCCTCACTAAAGATTACGTTCTCACCTGATAAAAACGCTAAACGATTACGGTGAAAGAACACATCATTAATTTTTGAACCTACAAATGAAGGGAAAGCGTTAGTGTTATCGTCCCCTGCTTTACGTTCTGCCCACTCACCTTCTCCAAACGAGAAACTTAAATCATCGTTTTGTCTAAGGGTGTGTGGCATTGTAGACGTTTTAATAGTGTCTTGTTGGTTATATCCTGTACTTTCTCTCCAGAAACCTGAACCAGCATTACCTTCATATTTTACATAGAAGTCATCTTCTTTCTTTTGATTGTCGCCTACAACACCTAATCTAAACCCATCAATACATTGGTTGGGTAAATCAGTGAAGGACTTAGCAACACTTTTAAATGCTTTGAAGTTTACACCACCGTCATCATCTGTAACATCAATACTAAAATCAGTAGAAGGTGACGAGATAATAAAGAATGGTTCTTGACCATACGTAGTTGGTAGGATTGTTCTAGTGGTGCTTGCCGCCCCTACCCCAATTCTATTCACACTTGTAGAAGGTCTGTACAGCCACCATGCACCATCTTGATACACGTACTGTACTGTGCTTTGTGGTAATATAATAGTCTGGACGTTGTTACCAAACTTCCAACCGTTTGTGCCATTAGCATCGTAAGGTATTGTTGAACCACCGACTGTAACTTGTGTGTTATCAGTAGCAAGGGGAACACCACCAGCCGTTAAACCAGTTAAGGTTTGGTAGGTTAGTATTGTTGAAGATGGGAATGTTGAACCAGTTGTAACGGGGTCTGAGGAAGTGTCCAGTGTACCCATTGCCGCAAAATCAGTAGTGTATAGAACACCATTAATTAACTCATTTCTAATTTCGTTTATAGCGTTACTGACTTTTAAAGCATCGTTGTTTATTTGATCGACATTACTTAAAGTTGTTGTAACGTGTTTGGGAGCTTCATGGTTGCCTTGTACTGATGATGCACCGTCAGGTTTAAAGTTTACTTGATATTTTCTTCCGTAGTTAATAGACTTTAAATAGACTAAAGCATCGTGAGAAGTCTTAGGATTAGATATAAGAGTATCTTTATCTACTGTTCTGTTTTTATTAACAAGGAACGTATAATCTGCTACCGAAGTAGCTGTTAAGTTTTTATTACTAGCTGTTCCTATGTAAGTTGTGTTATCGGTGTTAGCTGTTACCCATGTTCCGTAAGTAGTTGTATGTTTCCAGCTACCAACTCCAGCTTGATAACAAAGTCTACCCATTACATCATAGACTAAAAGAGTAGGTGTTACTGCACTAGGGTTAAGAATAACGACAGTGAATAGCTCGTCCTCACTTCTTTTATAAGTATGGAAGAAAGCAAACTCTAATTCTTGTGTTGTTAGTAAATCAGTATTTGTAGTTGTTAAGTTTGGGCTTTGGTCAGACCAATTACTTTTAGTTTTAACCAGCTTCCTTAAAAACTGTGTGGGAGGTCGCTTCTTAAGACCGTCAACAACGTCTGAGAAACCGTTTTCCTGTACTTCTCCCTGACTCTCTAATCGTAGGCTTGGGGGTTGTTGTGAAACACCATTAATAAGATTTGGTATACTCTTAGAAACTAAACCCATTTTATTTCACCTTTAAATGTTGCGATCTAGGACACTGTACGTACCTGTATCGTCAAATATGTTATAATCTCCGTTATCCCCTTCCATTTCTTTAAGGGCGAAGAATGCTTGTTGCTCATCAGCTCTGTTCATGTTGGAAAGGTTATCACTACCGACAACCCTCTCTTGGAAGAGGCGTGAAGCTTTTACTGTAATGTAGCGTCTTGCTACTTCTGGTATCTGGTCAAATGCTAATACATAGACCAAATCCAATGTTAAATCTTTATCTATAAGGTCTGTATGTAGAACCTTGTCATACATATAACGACCACGTTGTACGTATTCATTCTTAGAGCTTCTATATTTTGTTTCAGATTGTGCTAGGTCAGCTCGTACTACGTTATCGTCTAATAATACTTTCTTATCTACTCCTTTAGCGACTACTACGTCAGGCTCGGAGTTGAAGTTCCAGCCCAATGACTGAACATCTCTTGAAACTTCATTGAGTACCGTTTCAGCAGTCTCAGCATCGACTAGACCCGATGAAAGGCTGTTCACTGGTGCTTCGCCTATGGTGGAAAGCATAGAGTTTACAGCTTGGATTTCTGTTGTTGGAGTTGTCATATTTACCTCAATGAAAAAATAAAGAAAACACCCCCGAAGGGGTGCTTCTTATAGTTTACAATGTTAACTGTAGTTTACGATTAAGATGCGTTAACAATCTTAACAGCACACTCAGGACGCAATGAGTCGTGACCCATAGCATAACGAGCTACCATTAGAGTACCTTGTTTCGACACTTGATACTCAGACTCAACACCAAGGTCGAGTAGTTTACAAGTTGCCGCCGCATCTTTAGTGAATACTAAGCCTTTAGAACCTGTTGGAAGGTTGTTAGACATATACACTTTAGCACCACCGATCAAAGGAACAGTACCAGTGTTTAAGTTACCACCAGTTCCAAAGTCCTTGTTCATTACACCAGCAATGTTAGCGTTAGTGCCAGTGAATAATCTGTAGTAAGTGTCAGCGTCTAGAACAACAGACTTCTCGCCAGTTACATCAGCACCATCTAACTTCTCAAGAGAATTAAAGATAGCATCAGCTACATCAGTACCAGTAGAACCAGCAGGAGTACCAGCAATCTCAGTATCAGTGTGGTTAACAGCACCAGAACCAGCGTAAGTGCCAGTATCGTCTGTAGCGCTCGCAATTTTACCAAAGATAGCAGTATCAGCCGCTTTAGCTAGAGCATTACCAATCTCAGTAGAGTAGATAGAGCGAACATCATAATGGTTCATCGCTTCATCAATTTTCGCAATGAAAACAGAAGAAGTTAGAAGGTCATTGATGTTTACTACTTTCTCACTGTGCTTGATAGCTGAAGGTGTTACTTCGTTACCAGCCGCTAGAGTAGCAGTTGATGCAATACCAGTTAGAGGGAAGCTTGCGCTAGAGCCGCTATTAATAGTGCGAACTCTGTGTAGTGGCATAGCAATGTTGCGTGATTCAAATGCAGTTAGAACTTCGCCAGCAAAGACTTTAAGAAACAATTCTTTAGCGTTAGCACTAGTTGCCGCATTTTCACCTAATCGTGAAGCAGTATAGTTTGACATAATATTTTACCTTTTGTTAAATGTTTAAATGAATGTTTGATGTTTAGTCACTTAACACTTAAATCTTTCGCTTAGATTGTCCTCGCAAGGGTCAAAGGTATTTAATTCTGTGTGTTTCGTTACTTTTAAAAAGCCCCCTATTGGGGGCATAAAGAGACTATTGTATGTCGCTTCGAGCTATTTTAGTCGAAACAGACTGACGGTATGCTGGGTCACTATTGTATCGTGGGTCACTCATAGCTTGGGTCACTTCTGCCCATGAACTATAATTACCGCCTGTCGAGTTACTAGATTGTCCCTCTATAAGAGAAGGGTCTGTACCCTCAGCAGATTGATACTTAGTTTGTAGTCCCGATACAGCCAGTTTAACCATATCAATATCTCCTGAATTAACAGCTTTATCAAAGGCTTGGATTTCAGAGTCACTGAGGTTATCTCCAGCCCACTTTGTCATTTGCTGATAATTGGTTTCGCCACCTACAGAGTCGTAGACAGCACTTTGGTAGTTGTTTGCTAAGGCTTCTTGTCCTTGTATCCAACTGTTGACCAAATCTTGTGGAAAGCCCGCCTCTGATAACTTGTTATAAGCTTCATCGGATAGTTTCCCATTTTCATCATATTCTGATTGTAGTGAATTAAAGTCAACACCAGCGTTCTCTACCGCTTCTTTGACATCACTCGCCTCTGCTTGAGGAGCTTCTTCTGTTGTTTCCTCTGCAGGGGTTTGTTCTTCACTTTCACTAGAACTTAATTTCTTTTCTAAATGTGAGTAGGCTTCTGCCATTTGCTCAACATTTTTAAACTTCTCAGGCAACCAATCAGGGCGTACTTCCTTATCAGGATTATTGTTAGCTTCTAATTGTTCACCTTTAGCGACCATAGCCTCAACGTGTTCTTGTGACTCGCCTTGGCTTTGATCTTCATGTGTGTTAATTGTTTCTGTACTCATAAATAGTCTCTTTTAGATTTATTCTTCAGGTTGTGCTTGTTGTGCATCCATTGCACCCTTAACAGCAGGGGCAACACCCTTCTCTGCCATTTGCATCATCTGCTGTTGTTGCATCATTTCTTGTTGTTGTTGTTGCTCTTGCATCTTCTGCTCATCAGACTTTACTAGTCCTTGAGTATCAATACCGAGCGATGCGCCTAGACGATCTAAGTAATCACTAATATTTAATTCACTAGCAATAACTTGTTGACCTAAAGGTTGAAGCATTTGTAAGAATTGACTAAGTTTGTTTAAGTCTTGACCTCGACCAAGAGCTTCTAAACCAGTTACAATCTGTGGCTTTAACGTATCTTTAGGGAACTTAGGCATCTTGCCTTCTTTCTGCATCTTTGCAAGGAGAAGGTTAACTAAGGGAACTTGGAACTCTTGTGATAGTACAGAGTAGATACCGCCTAGAGCTGTCTCTAGTTCCTGTGCCATGTAGCGTACTTCTTCTGCTGTTACTCTCTCAGCTTGTCGCTGTACAGAACTGTTAAGCAAGAAAGCAAACGACAGGCGTTCGGTAATCTTCTGCATTGTTTCTTGAGCTACACGGAAGTCGTTAAACTTATTCGCTTGTAGTGTTGTAACATCATTAGCATCACCAGACACAATAGCACCATTAGGGGCATCTGCTACAGCTCTCATTTTGGTAGTACCGTTTGGTCTTACCATGAATAAAACTTTAGATGAAGCCGCACTTCCTTCTACGATAGCTTTGGTTAAGGCTTCTAAAGATTTTAAATCACCAACAATTTCTTCACAGAAGGAACGCCCGTAGTGGTTGCCATCTACAGCAATGAAACGTAGTGCCATCCAAGGAAGTTTATCTTCAGTGTATGAACCTTTAGTGCTTTCAATTACAACGTCATGTACTTCTTGGTGTACTTCAAACTTCTTACCTACTTTCTTAACGCAAGTGAAGATGTCACATTCTTTCTTACTTGTATCAAGTTCGTAGTCAGGGTTATCTACTAATGCTTTTAAAACATCTTCTGGTAGCGCATCATAGGCTACAGTTTCTTTAGTGATAATCTTTAGCACATTACCCATCGTGTCTCGTTGAACGACATAACGATCAAGTCTAAATACTTTCATACCGCCTTTAGGTGGCATAAATACGAGTGCATTTCCTGAAACGATTAATTGCTTCAAAGCTTCAAATGTAGGAACCCTTACTGCTTTTGATTCAATGACCTGTGTTGCTGATCTTTCAATACGAGCTAACGCTTCTTCTGCCTTACCCCTAGCATCACCGCCTAACTCTACTAGATCATAATCATCTATAGTCAGACGGAAGAATGCTTGGTTGGGAGGAAGTAGTGTCATTAACAGTTTGGAAGCAAGGTTGTTTACACCTCTTGCCCCTACTGATTGATAAGGTGTTGGATACTGAGTTGACCCTGTATGCCCTTCTGGGGGCATGAGTGTAGGGATTGTTAATTCAGCACAAGACCTCGCTCTTGAAAGAAAAGCGTCACGATCACTTGCCATGTTTTCATACGCTTTGGCTATAGATTGATCGTTCATTATTTAATTCCTATTTTTTAATTGTTAAACCCGAACCGCCAGCAGAGTCACCTTTATAGTTAGTGCCTACTGACCGTCTTAATTGTTTAGAGCCTGATCTTTTCTTTTTAATCATAACGGCATTGCTGTCTACCGCATCCTCAAGTTCCTCTGGTGCGGCTTCAGGTGGAGGGGGTGGAGCTACAGTTGGTTTCTGTACTGTTTTCTGGCTTTTTGGGAAACACATAATTATATCTCATCTGGTTGGTCATTCTCTAGCATCATCTCGATACGGTTAATGACGGATTGTTGTCCCTGTAGGAAAGCTATATCATTCTCAGATATACCCCTTCTGCTGGGTAATTGGTTTGGAAATAAGTTCCGTAAAAGTTTAATTAAATCTTCACTTATGAATATATTGTTTTTCATTTTGACTCTCTATAGGGGAAGGTTAGAGCAAACCCTCTGGTTACGGTAGGTGTAGCCACACGTTAGCGATGATGTGGAGGCACGTTACTACCTCCAACACCGTTATCCAATTTCTATATTTCGCATGAACCTGACGAGCAAGCCAACTCCTGAGTTCCAGTAGTGGTGTCCTCTTTTTCATATTCACCTAACCTGTCCCAATCAATATCTGACGGGGTTTCTTTTTTCAGTTTCATATACACTTCCTTAGTTATTGCTTCATAAGGGGCTTGTGCATATACGTGGTCAGTACGTGGCAAGAAGCTTATACCTGAACAACTGTCTAGGCGTTCCCATAACCACTGCCCTGCGGCTAAGAACTCATCATCAGAGTAATATATAGTCACACTAGGTTTATGTTCACACCAATGCTCTTGGTATATCTCCCATAAATCTAACTGCTGTTGTACATTAAGTTCGTCTACACTGGTTGCACCTTTAGGAGCTTTTACAGGGAACTCAAAGACATAGTTCTCTGGGTTCATTACATCCTTCTCCCACGACACTCCAGAATCCTTTAGGAATGTAGAGATAGGGTCTTTCCCATCGCTTCGTACTCGTCTTATATAATAAGGTGAGAACCTAGCGTGAATGCCACTAGCACTGTCTACTAATTGAGACACTGTGCCTGATGGTTTCACACACGTAATAGCAGTTGATTGGTTAACACCCAGCTCAGCCGCAAAATGCTTATTGGTTTGTACCGCAACCTTCTTCAGCTTCTCTAACGTTTCCTTCAGCGTTACTAAGCTACCTTTACCTGACATCAGTTTGTGATCCATGATGCCTGTCATACTTACACCTAGTAGACACTCCTCTGTTGTGTTCTTCTTCCAGATAGAGCGTACATACCTAAAGTCAGTTAAGGTTGACTGTAGTGTTCCTAGTATAGTGGCTAACCTCGTCTTACGCTCCAGTGATTCAACAGTATCATCAGATCGTACTACAATCTCAGATAGGTTACATACCTGTGCGGAGCGTAGGATAATCTCACTACAGGGGTTAGTCCCAAACTCATGGTCTATGTCTCTACGTCCGTTTCTCTCTGCTTGTTTTTTTGCGGCAGTACGGGAGAAGATACCTCGCTCTCCTGCTTTGGACTTATAGAGTGAAACCCATTCTTCCAGAAAGGTTTCATACTCTGGCTTCTCGTTGTAGACAGCACTGTTGTTTGCCAATGCTCTTTGCGTTTGAGTCTCCCACCAATTTCCAGACTTCGCATGACGCATACGGTCATCAGACAAATTAGAAAGAGAAATAAGAGCAGACCTCCGCACACCACCAACAACAACGATTTCAGCAATCTTACAAACAATGTCATGGGCTTCAATGCTAGTCAGTTTCCTCCCTGCGGCATTCTTGAAAGTAGCCACAGTAAAGTTAAAAAGAGCGACCAAGGGATCAGCACCGCTACTGCGACCACCGAATGTTTTGAGTCTAGCCCCTTTCTCACGAAGTTTAGATACGTCCCAAGTAGGCACTTGACCCGAATATAAAAGACTGACCAGCTCACGGAAAGCTTTAGCCCAGCCAATTTTACTGTCTTGTACATGGATTGTAGTTTCTGTTTCATAAAATTCCTCACTTATTGTTGGTAGTTTAGCAACATCTTGACGTTCAACTGAAAAGCCTACGCCTGTGCCACACATTAATACATATAATATTTCATCAAACACTCTGGGGTTATCTACGGCTACGTAGGAACAATTAAACCCAGCCATGTTATCTCGTTTCAGTGCCTCTCCTGCTGTCATTAGACAACGCATTGAGGGCATAATCTCTTGCTTATAAATGGCATCAAACAGCTCATACGCTAACTGACCGTCAAGCTGTCCTCTCTCTACCCAAAAGTTTATGTACCGTTGTACGGTTTCTTTCCAAGTCTCTCTACGCCCATCTTCTTCCCGCCACCTAGCGTAACGGGATTTGTGTATATATTGTTGATATGAGTCCATTAGCGATCATCTCCTGAACCTTTAAGCGTATCGTTAATCTTACGCTTGTATAATTTATTTAAGTTATTGAATGCAATATCACTAAGGTTAAGTCCCATTCGATCAGTAAGAACAGCAAGATACCAGAATACATCCCCCAGCTCCGATGCCATTTGTTCTTTGAAGTCATACGGTTCTCCATCTCTCATTTTCTTTTTAAGTTTGCCAGCTACCTCACCAGCTTCAGAAGCAAGACCCAGTGTTAAATACTCAACAGCTACATCTTCATCAAAGACTATGGTTTCTGAACACTTACTCTGATACCAATCAAAGCCTTCAAACATCCCTGTAATTTGTTCATACGAAGCACCGCCTAATACATTTTTCATCCCCAATTCTCCCCTTCTGTTTTTTCCATTAATTCAATCATTTTGTTTAAATACCAAACCGCCTTCTTTGCATCCTGTATAGGTTTACCCTTTGTCCAAAGCCGAGTGCTTGTGTACTTTAGTACGTTACCGTGACAATAGTGGATAGCATCAAACTCTCCTAATACGTCTACAATGTAATCTATTGTTTCAATCTTGCCCTCATTGTAATGAGCAGGATTATTGATTGGATCGTCTATTGCATCCATAGTGCTACCTCCTTAGTTTTAAAATCGTATTCTCCGTCACGCAAGATGCGAGCAAGTCTAGCGTTCTCTATAGCTACTTCTTCACCTAAACCTTGATCGGCAAAAGCATCTACTACTGTCTGCCATGTAGCACCTTTATCTTGTAAGAGTTTATCAGCTTTCTTTGCTCCAACTGTAGGACAACCTTTATAGTTATCTGTGGAGTCACCCACGAGTGTTTGATACAAGAACCAGTAGTTCGCTTCTTCTTCATCTACCTCAGTAACTTTTCCATCTAGCAAGTGGTAAGCTGGGATTGTTAACAAGTCTTTATCAAGAGACCAAATAACTGTCTTCATGTCCCGACTCCCTAAGATACCTAAGAGGTCATCTGCTTCTAACTTATCTTCAACTTTGCCATTGTACTTCTCATGCAAATAATCTTTTGCAAAATTTAGTAGCATGGGTTTACGAGTACCTTTGCGGTTTGCCTTGTAATAAGGAGCAACATCTTTGCGGTAGAGTTTATCACCTGAGAGACAAGTAATAACTTTATCGCATTTAGACTCATCTATAATCTTACTCATAAATTCTTCCATCGAACCTATGACATCTTTCTCATGGGCGTGTAGTGTCCACACACCGTCACCCCAATCAATAGGAGTCTCGGCTACTACTGCCGCTTTGTAGGCAACAATATCACCGTCTACTAATAGTGTTCTACCACTCATCTTCATTCTCCTCTTCTTCACATGCTTCAAACAGTTCTTCTTGCAGTTGAAAGTTGTGTCTTGTTATTATGATTTGTATGATCGTCTCCCCTAGCCACTTGACACCCAAAGCCACACTGACAAAGAAGAAACTAAAAACAAAAACTGTATTTAATAATGTAAACTCCATGTGCTAATTCCTATGTTTCTGTAATCGTAACTTACGAGTCTCAGGGTCAAACAATAAAAACTGTACGCCTAACTTCTTTTGAAGCGGTGTTCGTATTCCTACTGTATTATTGTTTTTACTTTCTCTGTTCATCTTCACATCAAACAAGTAAACCTCCCCATCCTTGATACCGATAACATCGACTGCACCAGTAGACCCAGCGTTGTAAAAGACTTCAAACCCTTCATCCCATAACCAAGTAATTGCATAAAATTCTGCTAAGTCTCCTAATCTACTTGGGCTAGTGAGTTTCTGCCCAACTTCTGCCGACATCGAACTCCGAGTCGAGAGCGCATTTGAAGTTGTAGTGCTGTTCTGTCTCTTTAATTGCTTCTTTAGTGATCTCACCTATGACATCCTCCAAGCCTTCCTTAACTATAATTTGAACTTCATCATGCACAAACGCCACTATCGAAACTTCTTCGGTAGTGTAACCTTTAACACGTATCATCTGCTCTATTGTTCTGTACCAATACTTACAGACAATAGCTCCTGCTGATTGAAGTAATGTATTTAAAGCGGCATGGGGGTGACGAATAGGAATTAACCTACCGTCTAAACCTTTAATAAACTTCTCACCATGCTGAGTTTCTAACCGTAGCTTCAATGCTTCTGTTAGTTTCTTTAAAGCTGGTGTCTTAGCTAAGAAACGCTTCTTAATCTGTCCACCTTCTTTCGCTCCCTTGCCAATGATCTCTCCAATTTTTTCGTTACCAGCTCCATATAAGAATCCGTATATAAACGTCTTTGCTTGTGGACGAGTCTGTAATCCAGCCGCTTCTTGGTTTGCTGTGTGTATATCACCGTCTAAAATTTCCTTACCATATTTACCACCGTCATACCTACTCATGTAATGAGCAAGACATCTTAACTCTAGTCCACTCGCATCTGCACCCAGTAGGGAATAACCCTTCGGTGCATGAAATAATTGGCGGCATTCCTTCCCAAAGGCGGCTGTTCCACTTGGTACTTGAGCGACATTAGGGTCACTGTGTGTACAGCGAGAAGTAACAGCCCCCATGTGATTAACTCTGCCATGTATTCGCCCGTTCTTCTCAAGCTTGAGCCATGCTTGTTTACCATTTCCTAATTGTCCTAATCTTTTGTTTAGCATTAAGAACTCAGTCAACAACTTAGCTTCGGGCATATCAATCCCTGCTAGAATTTTTTCGTCAACTTTTGGCTCACCTGATGGTGTAAACTCTTTTGGTGTCCAGCCCTTCTTCATTAGTCGATCAGCAATCTGCTGTCGTGAAGCTGGGTTAAACGGAATGGTTTTGGTTTTTGTTTTTAGCTCAATTATTGTCGGCTCTAGTGTGTTAACTAGTTCAGTTTCTATTTCTAACTTTCGTGCAGACAACTGCGTATAAAGTTTCTGTGCAGATTCAACATCAAAGGGGAACCCAACTTGCTCTTGCTGAAATAACATCGTAGCCATCTCATGCTCTAACCTCATAGGTTCTTCTGGGTAACGCTTCCTTTGTATTAAATCATATAGTTTTACATTTAGGGCTACATCTAAAGCACAATACTCTAGCATCTCAGGATTAAACTCTGTCCAAGCATCCTCCTGTTCACCGTAAGCACCTTTGTTATAGTTCAGGCGTTGTCCCCAAGCCTTCAAGGAATGCGAACCAATCAATCTATTATCGACTGTTCTCTTAAGCATATCCTTTTCTTTTAAGTTGGGATATATTAATCGAGAAGCTACCAATGTATCAAACGCTTCACCTTTATAATCAAAGTCATATAACTTCTTTAAGACGGGTAAGTCATACGATATAATATTATGACCGCCTATCTCTGGTGACTCTCTTAATAATGCAATACCTTCCTTTAGTGTTTCACCAAAGAACTTCCACTGCACACCTGTCCTTGTACACTGTGTAACTATACAATGTACTTTTGTTACTTCATTTAGTAACCCATCTGTTTCTATATCAAATATTATCATTTAACAGTCACCTCTAAAAATGTTTCAATCCAAACGGTAGCTCCACAAGACAGTGGCTTCTCTGGTCGGCTGACAATCCAAGCAACAGGATGACCCTTTGCATCTCTGATTTCAGCTTCAAACCCTTTTCTATTTCGTTTGTAATCCTTAACAGTTAGTGGTGGTCGAAGTTCCCCATCAGGGTTCTTCTTGTTGTATCTTACATTGTGTTGATTTACATGAATCTTAGTTTTCATAAATCCTCTCGCTGGAGTGATTAAAATGGTACATCAAATTCCTCTGACATCCGCCCTGTTTGGTTATTGAAGTGGAGCTGTCCTGCTACACCTGTATCACCAGACCATCTGTTCTTTAGGATACGAACAGTAGTCGTGTTGCTTGTCTCAGCGTCCTGCTGATTTCTTTCTAAGCCAATTACAATATCTGATAGTTGAGCAATAGCCGCTGACCCTCTTAGTTGCGATAGGGATGTCATAATCCCTTCTTCGTGACCTTTGTCACCACTTGGTCTGCGTAAGTGCGATACAACAATCAAACCTATACCTAACTCTTCAGTTAGTGATCGTAAGTTTGTCATCATGTTATCGATGATACGTCTCTCATCACCGCCCTCGATACCTGATACAACAATACTAATGTGATCGAGTATTACATACTGGCAACCACACCCTCTTGCTAAGTATCTAATCTTACCCAATAGGTTATCGCTCTCTGTCGATCCCCAATGGTCATACATAAACACACGCCCTGTACCTAGAGTCGCATCAAACGCCTCTCTAAGCTCCTCTGTCGGGACTTCTTCAAGATGTACAGGTTTGTTAAGGTGTAAGGACATAAGCCCCTGTGCTGTACGCTTGCTAGATTCTTCGAGTGCTACATAACCTATCGTAGCTCCTTCGTTAAGAAGGTGGTAAGCGAACTCTCTTGTGAGTTGTGACTTACCTAAACCTGAACCAGCCGTAACAGTTACAATCTCGCCTAACCGACAACCGCCTATCTTATTATTAAGTCCCTCGTAAGGGTAAGGTACAGAGTGTACTTCTTTCTCAGTGCTGACTTCTTCCCATAAGTCTTCACCATTGATGATGCCATCGGGGGCAAACTCTCTTGCTCCCCAAAACGCATCGATTAATTCAGGCTGTCTGCTTTCCTGAATCATTTCATTAGCATCTTTAAGTGGTAGTCTAGCAATCTTAGCTTTGCGTGGTGATAGTAGAGCCGCACATTCTTGTGCCGCTTGTTGCCCCACATCATCCATATCAAACATAAAGACTACTGATTCAAACTTCTCTAACCACTCAATAGATTTTTTAATATCTCTCTTGGCTCCTGCCGCACCTGTCTTGACAGATACAACAGCCCACTTGTGATCGAAAGCCTGTGAGACAGACATCGCATCAATCTCACCTTCTGTGATTACACAAGTGCGTCCTCCATCTCGCCATAAGCTCTGACCAAAGAGACCAGCTTCTTTCAGATCACCTACGACAGCAAATGTTTTATCAGGATAGCGTAACTTCTGCGCTACAGTCTTACCATTCTTATCTTTATAATTGGCAACTTGTACTCCGTCACCTGTCTGGTAATCCCAAAAGCGTGTAGTCTTTTCAGTTAAACATCTTTTAACTAATGGTTTATATTCACCCGTCTTGAAGTTAACTTCTTTAACTACATTATCCACTATTCTCTCCTGTTCATCTGATTGTCCGTAGTGCTTACAACTAAAACAAAAGGTGTGACCATCGGAGTACAAGCTATTTGCATCCGATGAGCCACACTTCTTGCATGGAGTGTGCATTACAAACTCACTCTCCGTTGATCCATCCATCTGGTATAATTTCCTCTGCCCATATAAAGTTATGTTTGTCAGCCCATTCACCACAAGTCATCTTTGTTCCGTCTTTACGTTTCTTTGCGCCTTGCACTGGACTGTTCGCTCGTTGAAATAAGAATCTAATGTCCAACTCTGGGTGTTGCTCTTTCATATTACGCATCTTACGCTGTGCGTCTTGTCGGAAGTAACCTTTCACTTCGACATATATGTCACCGATCTTTAGATCAGGTGTGTAGTTTCTCGTCACCGTGTAGGGTAGCTTACAAGGTTCATACTCATAAGCTACTCCACGATGGTTGAGGTTGAGTTGCACTCGTTCTTCTAGGGTCGATCTAGAAGTCACTGGCATCAGCAAACTCCTCTGTTAGTACAGAGTCGTTAGAGGCTACATCGCTAGGAGGGGGTGCGACAAAGCCATCTTCCTCATCAAAGACACTAGTTGCTGAATTACCATACTCAACTAGGTCTATTACTTGCACAGCCTTTAGTCTCAAAGAGACACCAACTTTCTTGGTTGACTGCATCACATAAGGGATAGGTTCAAAAGCAATCTTTACTCTTGATCCGTTACCTACTAAAGTATCTCCACTAAGGGGTGTCTTCTTCGCATCTAGCACTACTGGCTGTTGCTCGTAGTAACTCCCATCTCTCTTTTGTACTTTAGCTTTTAGTTTAAACTTAAACTCTACATCTCCTGTAGGGTCTCCTGTTTCTCTATCGTAAACAGGTGTCATTACATCTTGTGTGGTCAGAGAGTTCTTTAAAGGTGGCTTCTCTTTCACTGCCTTCTTAAATGTCTCTTGAATTAGTCCCTCTAATTTCTCACACATGGGTGAAGCATCAGCTTCGGGTATTTGAATGTTGATACTGTAATCACCAAGCGGATTAAACTTTGTATCTGGTTCAAACACCTTTGCCCACATTGCCTTACCTTCTAATACTAAAATATTCTTCGCCATAAATTATGTTCCTATTAAGTTAATGTTTATGTTTGGACTGCTATAGGGGAAGGTTAGAGAATTAAGCAAAAAAGTAATCACTATTCAATACCTCCTCTATATCCAAATTTCCTTTTGTTGGTGGTGTAGGTATATCTACTCCCTCCGATAATGATGTAACTGCGCTAGTGTAGAGATCAATAAGAATATCGTTGTCCCTATACATCTCGACAAAAGCCTCTCTCAGTTTATCATTAAGTTTCACCATGTTGGGACTATGTGTTCCATAACTGTCGTGAACCATTGCAAAATCAGTAATGCCTTCCTTCAAACACCTATCAACTGTTAAGGTTAATGCAGAAGCATCTAATGAATGCACTAAGTTTGGAGAACTCCCCGACACACTCTTGCGAGAGTCGATAGAGTTTTCAATAGGCTGTCTGTAATTTAACTTAATTTCAGAGCCACTTAAGTGTGTCCATATTCTTAACATCTTCGTGTTGTTGTAAGACTGTCTAACCAGCAACCCTGTCGGTGTTAACCATTCAAAAGGTTTGCCTTCATTTGCATATAGTTTAGCCAGTTGTTTTACATAGTTCATTACACCATGCGCTGAGACGATTACTTCGTTAATAGCTTTCCATACAAACTTAGCTAAGTAAGTTGATGGTTGCCAAAACTCGTCTCCCCAAGGATTTTTACCCTTGCTTTTTTCTTCCAATGCCTCAAGTATGTAGTCACGACAACTGTGCTGTGTACCTGAGTATGGTACAATCATCACTGGTCGTTTACATATCTTACGACAAACTCCAACTTCGAGTAACTGTTTCGCTAACAAACTGTCCTCTTGTTGAAGTAACTCTGTGGTTCTCTTGGCTACATCCGTGTAAATATCTTGAGGAGTTTTACTGGGTAGTAAGTTTACTGCCCTTCCCCCTTCTTCGTCTCTAAGCATAGCTGAGAGGTGTTGTAAGCCATTGCACGATCCATCACTAGCACACGGCAGTCGAGTCTCAAATGTCTCTCCTGACTGTTTAGCGTGGTTGTATAACGCCCATTCATAACACCAAGCTAACGCTTGCCAAGGTTTATCTGCTTCCTGCCACCACCTGTTAGTTAAGGGGTCATTGTAAACATCAACAGCATTCTCAACATTACAATATGCCCATAACTCCCTGTCTTCTAAACTAACTTTATCTACTCCAAATACATTAGCACCATGTATAGCTAACCATCTAGCATCTTCGTCATTCGTGATAGTAGCACTGTTAGAAAACTCTAGTAGAGCTTTACTGTAGTCAGCGTTCTGTGGTGACAGAAAAGACTCAACAGGATACTTACGCCCTCTGAAATCTAACTGCCAGACAAACCATAGGTTAGGTATGTTCTGGTACTGCTCCGCTAACTGTATAGTACGCTCTACCTGTATGCGTTTAGACATAGATTTATTATTGAACGAGTGTATCTTGTTACGCTCTGTCTTAAACTCTTTAAACTTAATCTTTTCTTCATCGTTAAGATACTGTGGTTCTTTACTAAAGGGATACTTCGGTAAACTAATGTTCTCTCTTGGGGGTAAACCTTCCCACTCCTGCCCACTGTCCCAACACTGGCGTAAAGTTTCAACGACAAACTCATTAATACGCCAAGGTGTTTTTTGTAAAGCATTCACGCATTGATACTCTAGCGTTAAGTCGCACTTTTGTAGTGCATCGACATAATCCTGTGCTGTTTGCCTCATGCGTGTACCCTCACAAATGGTAGTTTGTTAATGTGTTCAGAGTAATACCCTCCACCCCAAAACCCTTCCCAATCCTTTGGCTCAATAATACAAGGGCTATATCTCGGTAAGGCTACACTATGACTGTCGTTAAAAGCCTTAATCCATTCTTCGGTTTCTTCTGTAGCTACTACATGGTAAACCGTCTTGCGTTTCTGTTGTTTCTTTTCTAACTTAACCATGCCTGTAGCCTGAATGATTATATCTATGAGCTTGATGCCTACATTGATACGCTCATTCGCATTCCATGTTGGTATATCTAATCCATCTGCCTTGATCTTATGATCTAGACCATGCCTCTTGTGGTCAAATCCTTTATCTGACTTCCTGTTGGCTAGGTCAATCATGTTCTTAGCCACATCCTTATCTTCTCTCATCCATTGGTCTAAACGTTTCTGTGTCTCTACCTGTATGCCAATAGCCCTTGCAACCTTAAGAAGCGTTGTTGATTTAGCTAAGTTATCTATTAAGCATATTAAAGCTAGGTAAGCTACCTTCCCTGTATCCATATCCTTAATCAACCGTTTAGATATAGTTCTGTTGTGGTTCTTATCTACCTCACACAGCTTCTCAATCTCCATCTGCACAGGGTCTAGTATTCCCTTAATGATCTGCCTTCCGTGTTTAGTCTTAGACCCTAAATCCTTCTCCAATAAATCATTTATCTGTTTGTTGTATCTGTCGATACCTGACCGTACCATCTGGTACTCTAACTCTATCTGATCTTCCAATCTTGCCATGATGCCTCCTTTTGGGACACTATTTTGCGTTTCTGGTGTCTTTGCTTGCATCTATCTACGGTAGCGTAGCAAAGGATTGTACTGTTTGTGATTCATCTTCCTTACTTTACTGTTATCTTGTTACGGTGGCGTGATAAGGTTGGGAGGGATTAGCAAACCTGTGGTTTAAGCCACTCACCCATCTCTCCTCTAAGTATTCTGTCATTTTCTCTTTCACCCTCACGCCACTTAGGACACTTTAGGACACCGAGTGTCCCAGTATTTATTCCAATAAATTTGAGCCACCAACCAATGTACCTGTATTCCATTTAGCATACTTCAATGTGGTTGCAATGTTTTTGTGACCCATATACCGCATGATATTGGCTGTATCCCAACCCTTCTCAGTCAGTCTAGTTGCAGTGGTATGTCTCCATGTATGCCAACACTTATGCATAAGACCAAGATTCTCTCTTACCCTGTCCCAAGCAAAGCGGTGATTGCTTACATGAGTTTTAAAATGCTTACGCCTACGCACTACTTCTTCTGCTCGCTTTGTTAATGGCATAAACAAATCTTCAGAGTTTTTACGCTGTTCAATGTTAATACCATAGATATAAGAACCATCTTCTCGTTGTTGTTCTAGTTTAATAAGTTTACTAGACGAAACCTTCAACACCTCAGAAGCCCTCAAACCTGTATCTACAGACACGATAGCATAATCATGTAGGTAGTCCTCACCCATCCTCTTAAACTCGCTAAGAATGGCTTCTTCTTCGTTCTTCGTAAAGTATTCAAGCCTCTCTCTGCCCTTCTCACTCTGGCGTTTAAACTTCGGTACAGAAGTTAAAGCCCCTTCATCGACAGCATTGTCTAAGCAACGCTTGAGGACTGAGATGTGCCTGTTACAAGTTGATGGTGCATAGCCACGATCTTCTTTCATGTATCTGATCCAATCAAACACAGTAGTAGTGCTAATACGATTGATGGGTGTATCCTTACCCCAATACTTACATATAATATTCTGCAAGTAGATCATCTGGAACTCATTCTTAGAGTCTCGCCAGTAGTTCTCATGGGTTCTATCCATAGCTTGCCTTAAAGACCACCCAGATGCCTTTCCAGTTTCTTTATTGACATCCATCTTAGTTGGTCTTTGTCCTTGTGCTATCTCCCTTTGCCACATAGCCTCCAGTACCGTAGCATCTTCCTTAGTGGAGAGAGTTCGCCTGAACTTTTCCCCTTTATATGTAACGTATGCTTCCCATCCGCTACCTCTTGATTTAACACTCATACTACTACCCCCAATACTGCTTTGCATACAAAGCCTAAAATTATAAAAGTAAAAGTAAACGCACTTACTTCTAGCAATACCTTCATCATATCTTAATCCTCCTCGTTAATGCCTTACCTTTGGCAGTTAGTTCGACAAACTTCTCAATACGCCTGTCAGGGTTTTCGTAAAGTTTTATTAAGTCGTGATCTACTAGCACTCGTAAGTTTCTACTTGCACTAGCACTGGATGTATCCATAAACTCACCAACATCCATAACTCTCAGCGTCTCTGAATTAACAAAAGTACGTTGAGCGATAATTACAAAAGCATACACAGTTTGAATGTGCATCCAAGCGTCAATCTTTCTGAACTCCGTCAGTATTCTTATGTGTTCTTTTAAGTCTCGACCAGACAATACAACCCCCTAACCAACTAATTTCCGTATCAGCTGTGTTGCAATAACATATCTTAGGCTTCCAACGCCAACCCCACAGGCATCTACCTATAGATATTTCATTATTACCAAACTTAAATAGCATTATAACTCCTTTGTCAAGTTTCTACGGAAGCGTATGTAAGGTAAAACGTTTTACTGGTCAACCAAATCGATTCACTTTGAATCACTTTTTTTACTTGACTTGAATCCTGAATCCACTTTTTCTGTGGGTAACTTTTTCTTCCCAAATATCTTATCCCAGTTATCTTCAAACTTCTTTTTATCTACAGGCTTCCTTTGCCTGTCTCCTTTTCCATATCCTGATGCTTCACTCATGCTCCTTGTTCTCCCATTACCTTAACCATTATGTCTAGGTAGTCTACACCACCCTCTCTAACTACCTTTTGTAGCTCTTTTTGTTTAGTTCTGCCTTTAAGATATACACTGTGGTCATCACTATGATAGTACAGCATATCATGTTTACGGCATTGTTCTTCAAACTCTTTTAATGTTGGTAGGCTCATTGCCATTCTTCTCCTATTGTTATTTTTGCTGATTCATTACCAAAGAATTGGCTGTAATCATTGCATTGGTACGCCATTACTTGCCATTCTTCGATTACATCGTGGTAACTAACGACAACCTCAATGTCGCTGTTCCAATTAAACCTATACTCGTTACCTAATGCTTCTTCTCTGGTTTTACCCGCTACCGCAATCCCTGCGAATAGCCCACGCACAAACTCCGTGATCTCGATAATTGTATAACCACTAATCCACTGCATTTTAAACCTCGTTAAAAGTTAGTTACTATATGTGTCACGCCTCTGCGCTTTTCAGACTCTAGATAGTCTAGCCAGTGAGTCTCAGGCTCTAGCCCTTCATCTTCTAAATCCCATAGGCGTTTACGCTCCATTCGTATTGCTATATTAATATCTTCTAGTTCTGCCTGTTGTACTGGGTTAGCTGTAAGCATTTTAAAACCTCGTTAAGTGATAGTATTATTTGCTGTGAGCCAGACGGAATAACAAGTCTGCTCTTAACTGTTCTAGTTCTTTTTTAGGTAGCTGATGTAACTGTGAAAGTTTAACATCAAACATACCGCATAGTCTATTATCTAAGTATTTATTGTTCATTAATTGTTACTCCTTGAAAAATGTTTATTGTATCGTTCATTGTGTTTATTAAGTTCTTCTGTATCGATAGTGCGATAGTCTAGCATATCATTAAGCATAAGGTCTTGTAGATATTCGTAGACATCAAACCTCGTTACGGGTTCCTCGTCAAAGTCTAGTGTAATTACTACTCGAGTTGCCATTGTTAATCCTCGTTACTTAATAATAAGTTTCTAGCTTTTTTAAGCGCATCTAGCTGTGCGTCTGTATAAATAAACTCCTCTGCTACTAGTGCAAAAAAATAATCCTCATCCTTCATCTCATTGTAAAAATATTCATCATTTACGGTCATAAGTGTAAGTTCATCATCTGACCAACTTCTTAAATCTTGCATTGTTAATCCTCGTTAAGTTGTAAGTATATTATCCGCTAACCTCGTTAAGATTGCAACCCCACTCACCTCGCTAAACGCCCCTCTTATCGCAAACCTCGTTAAGTGAT
>Ga0208134_1000287_pt1 | contig 33077 bp, 53 predicted proteins | sample VirMetDEL_Mar_31_FD_184515 | JGI IMG/M metagenome (GOLD analysis project Ga0208134, IMG submission 184515) | Aqueous microbial communities from the Delaware River and Bay under freshwater to marine salinity gradient to study organic matter... | ecosystem: Environmental > Aquatic > Marine >...
TACAAAACAGTAAGGTTTAGAACTGCTATATTGGAATACCCGCTACCCAACACTAGCAAAGCTAGCCTACGGGTACAAATGTCTCTGTTACAGTAAGGATAGTGTCAATATGACCAGCGGAAGTAGGTACGTTTTGTATCTTATCACCCGGCTGCAGTACTAGATCAATGTTTGTAAAGGTAATGTAATCACCTGCGCCTAGACTCTTGCCTGACAGAAAGTGTGATGTGTAAGAATCAGCTGCTACATACCATTCTAGATCTACAGAGTTTGTACTACCACCACCATTGACTACATGGATAAACGTAACCTCAGCTACACAGTTAGCAGGGCATGTATATACAACCTCTGTAGCAGTGCCACTGTTGTGACCATACACAGAACGCATACGTGCTGGTTTGCCCTGATTGAGTACGCTCATTTCTTCTTAGCAGCCTTCTTAACTGTCTTAACTACCCAAGCTTCATTCACATCAGGAGTATCGGGGTTGTCAGCAATGAAATGTCCATTTTCATCACGTGCTCGTACCACTTCCAGATCCTCATCTTTAGCCTCTACCTTTTTAGATTTCTTTGGTTTAACCTTATTAGCTAGCCTAGACAATAGGGGAGCCTCATCCTGTTCAATACAAATAGCGGTGACGTTAGGGTCTTTACTCTGTACGTTACCGTAGTTGTCTTCACCAGCAGACTGGTTACCCATTGAGTCCCACACGTAGCCATGCTCATCTACACGGTAGCCATTAGCTTCCAGTGCTTCTTTATATTTATGATAATACTTCATTACTTCACATTCTTAATAGGACGTTCTGCTGCATTAGATGCACCACAAGCTAAGCCACCGTCCTTGTAGCCCATCTTCTTCTTAGCCATACCACCACCCATGTAGCCCATCTTCTTAGCTACTTCAGGTGCTTCTTTCTTAAGAGCCTTCATGCCTTTGTTCATCATAGTCTTAATCCTCTTCCATCATATCAATGTCTTTACAGTCCCACCCTTGGCAGGCTTTCTCTTGGCTACACACAAACTCGAACTTAGTACAAGCACCCAATCCTGACTCAATGTTCAACGCTTTCAAAGTACGAGCACGGTTGTCGAAGTACTCACAGTTACCACAAGTCTTAAGGGCTGCAATGTCTGCATCCTTATTCCAAGCTTTACCTAGCTCTTCTGCAGTAGCACCATACATCCAGTACTTCTCTGCACGGTCACGGTTCTTAGGGTTTACCTCAGGTGGCTCCCCTAACATCAAACTCATCATCATAGTACTACTTCCTATACTTAGCTGTCTTCTTAGCGATATTCTTAGGCTGGGCTACAAACTGCTTGCCTTGCTTAGTACCCTTACGTTTAGCTGCACTTGTAGCGGCGTACTCTGCAGGAGATAAAGACTTAATAGCTTTCTTAGGGAGATAACGCTCACCTGTAGCTTTCTTACCTTGAGTAGAGGGCTTACCTGACTTAGTACCCCACTTCTCATCTCCCCACTTCTTAAGTGATTTCTGAGGTGCTTTCATTATGACTTGTAGCCTCCACCCTTAGCTTTGTATTGCTTAGCTACCATCTGAGCTTTACGTGCAGACCACTGCCCAGGCTTACCGCCCTTACCGCCAGCCTTTACTTTAGCTACAAGGTTCTTACGCATCGTAGGCTTAGTGTAGTTACCTGCTGCATTAACTGTTGACTTAGCCATTAGGCTTCCTCTCCTATCTTAAAGCACCCCCACTTAGAGTAAGCACCTCTACTTGCTACCAAGTCAGATACTGTTTTAGCTTCTAACTTACAGGATTGCTCACTATCAAAAAGATTATCATTCTTTGCAGTAACTTGACAAGAAGAAACATTAGGCTGAGTACATATCATTACTATAGCTAACCACACATTACCAAGCCTTACATGACCAGTAACGTGCAGTGAACTTATCTGTAGCTGTATCACAACTGTGTCTAGCTCTGAAGTTCTTACGCCGCTCTGGGTTATCCTTCTTGATGGACATGTTAGGGTCCCCGAACCGTACAACCTTTACTTGGTCACCCTTCTTAGCTAAGACAGCACTCTTCTTAGATCCACCAGGGGTCTTCTTAGGTTTGTTGTAACCAGGGTACGTCTCACCCCGGTACTTCAACTTACCACTAGGTAAACGCTCTACGTCTTTAGTTGTAGCCATATCACATCAACTCAAAATGAGGGCCATCAATAAAGGGTCTGCGCCCTTGACTACGGCGTAAATCTACGTATGCCATCATAGCGTCTTCAGCTGTACCAGGGTAACTACGGATGTCACCCTCTGACCAAGCTGCACCCCACTTGATAGCTACACCAAGCTCCTTAGCTGCCTCTTTCATTGCATCACAGAGGTCATCGTATACGTTCAACTCCCATACGCCCTTGCCATCTATGTAAGCCATAAGGTCTACTGCACGTCCATCTAAGTGCTTAGACTTCATAGTCTGGGACTTACCTGCAGCTACAAGCTTCTCTTGCTCTTCTACTGTACGTAGACCATAGATAACTCCAAAGTCTACCTTGGTTAGTTCAATAGCTCGTTTAACTACAGACACAAGGCTTTCGTCTACGCCTTCCATCTTAGCTAGGCTACGGTTGGATAACTTAAACGCCATTACTTCTTCCCTGTAAAGAACTTAGATACGGAACGCATACCAATGCTGGCACTTACAATACCACCTAATGAGTACTGATACCACGTAGGCATAGTCTCTAAGGCAGTAAAGCCAGCCTGTACAATCTCGTTACCCCACTCACCACAGAATGCAAGGATAAGAGGGATACTAAATAGTAAAGTAATCCACTCGTCTTTCCAGCTATTCTGAGTACTGTTCATTGCAGCAATGTCCCAGTCAAGCTCACCTGTGGCTTGCTTAACACGGATCTCTGCGTTAGCCTTCTGTACTGCTACCTTACCGTCAAGATAAGAAGAAGCTAAGCCACCTACTGCACCTATAATCTGACCTATCATTTGTTATAACTCTCTTCGTGTACTACACGTGTTGGTGTTACAGTAGTCTTAGACTCTTTGCCCATCCAGATACCGAAACAACCAGTTAAAGCACCCATGCATACCGATACAAGGCCTGACTGTGCAACGCTTGGATCTGGCAGTGACATAAACCAATGTACTGCTTGATACGTGAGTACAGTAACGGCTAACATCATAAGCCGAGGTAGTACTTTCCAATCGTCTAACACAGTCTTACTCATCCATACTCTCGCTCTCGCTCAGGGTCTAACACTTCATTCCGACTTAAGTGACCCTCTAAGTACATCGCTCGTTCTACGTGGTCAAGTGTGTACCACACACCTGTATCGTTATGAATAGCAGTACGGACATAGAATACGTCAGACTTAGGAATGTGTACTTGACGTAATCTACGGGAGTCATTATCAGCTAAAGCTACATAGAACTCAGTTAATACATCTTCTGATGCATATAGTTTTACTCTTTTTTGCATGGGTGTCAAGTACTTTATTACTACAAGTATTAATAGTTATAAGTGTTATAGTATAACTATATAGTTCTAACTACCATATATTACTTTATACGTAGTTAAGATGTAAGATAGTTTAACTATATCTAAGTTTAAACTACTTATTAAGTAATGATAGTATAGTTTAACTATTGTGTCAAGCTATTTTCTTAAGTTTAAACTACTATAGTTATACTATATCTAAGTTTTATTACTTAATAGTTTAACTATAACCCCCTTACCCCCTATCTCCCCCAAGTTGTACATAAAAGTGGGGTGCTTGTCAAGCCATTAAATCTGTAGTCAGACTAAAATAGTTTATAAGTGTTGCACAGAAACCACACTATCAGTCACGCTGTCTTAGTTGTGCCTTATTGTTGACACATTCTAGTCACACTCTTGCCTTACTGTACTAGTGTTACATTATAACAAGTTTAATTAGAGAGGTATACGACAGGAGTTGTGTGTGGAGGGCTACATATAGGGCGTTGCGTAAGCAGTTCAAAATCCCCGTGTGTTGCAGAGTACATATACGTATATCGTATGGGTGGGGGGTGGCCCATGCGCCCCCCTACTCAGGCAGGGGCAGGCGTATTCGTGGGCATGATGCAAGGCTATGCCATTGGAATGTAATGCTTTTTATAGACATTGGTGATGTCGCAGAAGGGATTTACCTTAGTTTTCACGGACTTACGGGAATACGTGGGAATCGTTGGGATTTATGCATATATTACCCCTACCCCCTCAAGCGCTTGCTCACAGGTATACCCCCTACCCCAACAACAAATAGAAACGCGCGTGTAGTATATATCTACGCGAGGCAAGCTTTCATCGTCACGCGCTGGGCAGTGCAACTTTCTCTAAGTCAAAACAAGAGCTTACAAGAAAGTTTAACTAAAAGTGAAAAAACCTCTTGCAATCCTCAATCGAATCGGGCCATAGTGAATCCATCGAAAGCGACAAGGCAAAACGCACAAGGTTAAGACCTAGCACAAGCCAGCGTCCTAGGCGATCAGGCCGCATAGAAGAGCCGCACAGAATATGAAGACCGAATAAAAGTAAGACCGAATAAAAAACTACTTGACTAACTAAACGGAATATCTAAGACTGAATAACAAGACGGCACATAGACTAGCTTAAGGACAGCGTCCAAGATACGGGGCGGTAGAACGGTGACTTGAATCAGCCCGTCAAATGTCTGAGCTAGTGTGTTTGATTGATATGGGGGCATTTATACCTCCCAATAGGTGTCTCTTTATCAATCAATCTCAATGGAGAATACTATGGCTAACTATGTCAGAAACATACTCAAGATGTATAGACTTGCTACCGTATCGGATAAGGCTGATGGCGTGGAGTGGTACGATAGAGCCAAGCGCATGGCGTCTTGGATTGCTAATGAGACAGACATTCCTGAGACTACTGTGATAGGTGTGATGGCTGCGCTATCGCCTAACAATAGGTGGGAACGTAATTGCAAGGATACCTTGACCATGTGCAATGCATGGGTTAAGGGTGACACTATGGATGACTTCAAGGTGTCATGCTACAACAAGATGAAACAGAAGGCGTGGTCTATACTTGATGATGCGCTTGAGAGTGACGATGATATATTGACACGCTTGAACGGGCAGAAGATACGCTCCTTCTATTCTAACATAAGGGGGCTTGACGAGGTGACTATTGACGGTCATGCTCTTAACATAGCTAGAGGTCAACGTGAGGGCTTAACTAGTGACAAGACTAACATGGGAAAGAAACAGTATCGTGAGCTTCAATCCGCCTATGTCACAGCTGCCAAGCGTGTTAAGGTTAAGCCTAGTGAACTACAAGCTATCACGTGGACTACGTGGAAGCGTATCCATAATATCTAAACTAATCAAACCTAAAGGAGAACTACAATGTTCGTATGTATCGCAACCAAACCACTCAATGACCGCACTGACGGTTTCCGTTTTAACTTTCTAGGCCTCAAGGGCTTGACCCGTAAGCGTGTATCAATTAAGCGTTATGGTATAGCTCAAGGCAAGTGCATGAAGGCATTGCATATCGGCAAGCGTTCTGTTTACTTTGAGAAGTCTAACAACAAGACATCATCCCGGCGTGTACGTCACTTCGCCGGGTAATAACTACAAAGGATAACTTACATGACTTACACTAAGAATGATGACCTGCACCTTGACATTAAAAATAAATGCAAAGACTATGCAGATGCAGCGATGGACAACATTGATACGCTCAAGGCAGCGTATTGGGACTACTCAAAGGAGATACAAGAGACCAGCTTTTCAAGCCACTGGGAACAGATGAAAGCTATACGAAAACTATCCCAGCTTGGGCTAGCCCTACATGCTGCGGGTGATGCATACAGTGCAATCAACAAGGCACGGTGTAACTAATAAAATTAAACCTATAGAGGAATATATACAATGACTGTGACTAAGAACCTGCTAGGTAAATCCCGCCCACAAGATAAACCATACGCTGTATTCAAAGGGTATGGCCCCTTCGGTGAGACAGAGATGCGCTTACTCAAGACATACCAGCGCCCCGACAAGGAGAAGACTAACAAGTATGCACGTTGGTTCATTGCAGTTAAGACTGACATGACCTACGGTTCCTTCGAGCTAGGCGACAGCTACATCAGCGAGGCTACCTATGGGTTGACCTTGACCTGGGCTGACCCCTTGTATAAAGAACAGTACTGGGATAGTAACTACACCAAGGTAGATACTGAAACCTTTACTCAAGAAGACGCTGACCTATTGAAACAACTAGGAGTATAAGACATGACTAAGAGTATCACAAAGATCAATGACCTAGGCTATGGCTGGACAGGTACACTGTACAGTGATGGCACAATGCGAGTGCAGGGTGACTTGCAAGAGAGTGACTGCATTGACCTACCTAAGGATAGTGTAGATAGGCTAGCTCGTATCTTCAAAGAGATCCAAGAGGAGTTAAAATAATGTATACGCTAGAACTAACATCAAACCAGCTACTCATGCTGAAGGAAATGATTGACAATGATATTGAGATGTCCAGCATGGATGCACCTGACTACACTGACATGGATGCCATGCAATACTATCTGGATCGGTGCACAGTGTACCACCTAGTGAAAGAGGAGATAGGCTTATGACTAATAAGACAATCAAAACAGAACTGACCCGTGACGAGGTAGCCTTCCTCTTGGATGTCTACAATACCGTTGATGCACTGGTTGATGATACAATGGAGATGATGGATGTACGTATGTCACAACTCAGTGATGTAAGAGACAAGGCCAATGCGTTAAAACAAATGTTTGAATTCAGACCTCCTGTTGATAAGGACGGAAACCCTAACCATTGGATGCCGTGTGTATTACCTGACCATCCTAACGCATGGTACTACGAGAAAGGAGAATAACTATGACTGTTTCAATGACTACTAGAGAGATCAAACCCTGGGAGAGAGATCTTGAAAGGCGCTTCGGTGAGTCCAGGCTAAGCTTTGATGTGACCGAAAGACCAGGAGAAGGTAATACTATTTATTGTCACGAGGAAGGTGGTAACCCTTACAACATGAGCTATTATATGACCATCAAGAACAGAAGCTTTGATGTTCATATAACTCATACATCATATCGTAATATGATAAGAGAAATAATAGATAGTACAAATCACGTATCACAAACAGTGCGTATGCTTAAAAGCATGGGCTTTAAGATAGAGATACCTGACCCTAAAGATGATGGATCATATAGCTTCAACCGCTTTTTGAAGGGTTTACCTCGACACGCTAGGTCAGAATGGAGCCAACTCTTGTATGAACAAAAGCATGAGAAAGAAAAGGAGACAGCATAATGACCCAAGAAGAGCGAGACCTATTCCTTGAGGAGCACTTGCCTCCTATCAACGAAGAGTATAACCGTGTGTCCAAGGCAGTAGATGAATACGAATGGGAGGGTGACTATGTACAGGCTGACTTCCATCGTGAAGAGCTACGCTTTATTGATTCACTCAAGGCAGAAGGAGATCTATATGTTCCACGTTTTTAAGGGTGTAGCCTTAGTTATAGTTGCACTGGTAGTGTTTGGAGTTGGAACGGGGGTGTTATGAATGATGAAGAAGAAGATCCGCATGATGATGTCACGGATTGGGTTGGTCACTTATCTAAACCGAGTGACCCTGGCCCTAAGTATCCTAGTGAACGTGTTGCTGGGAGGCCACAGTTACCAGACAATCGGAGCAAGAAACCTACAAAGGATGCGTGATAACAAGTTAAACTTGGTTTGGCTACTTGACTTTATCTATGGAGATTGTCATAGTCTTAACCTCTGGATAGATTGGAGAGCTAGGAGATGATTGTAATGCGACACAACAAGGTAGACCTTAAGCCTAACACTAAGCTACGTGATGCTGTGTCGCAGTACATCCGTAGTGCTAACTTCGCTAAGCTATCTAGTGCAGTACAGTATAAGTATGAGAGTACACTTAACCGTGTGTGTGCTACCAAGGTACAGAACGGTGCTGAGTTAGGTAACATCAAGCTAAGCGACATCAGGTACAAACATGTGACGTATGCCTACGATAGGTGGACTGATAACAATGGCCCATCTGCTGCTAACTACATGGCTACATGCCTGAGCATCGTACTTAACACAGCCATACGTCACGAGGCTATCATAGCTAACCCTGTGTCACAGCTACAGCGTAAGTCAGAGAAGCCTCGCAAAGTTAAGTGGTCCAAGGATGACGTTAGGTCTTTCCTTTCTACGGCATACTCTGAGTGGCGCTGGCGTAGCATAGGATTGATACTACACATGGCATACGAGTGGGGTCAACGCATAGGTGACATGCGCCTACTCAAGTGGGAGGACATTGACTTCGATGAGCAACGTGTTGACATCACACAGTCTAAGCGTGGCGCTGAGGTACACCTACCTATACCAGATGAATTGCTAGCTATGCTTGAGGCACAGCGTGTAGACTTTGGCTTCCAAGATTATGTAGCACCACGGGTTAAGCCTAACCACAGTGGGTACAGCCCTTACACTGCCATTGAGATCCACACTCAGGTCAACAACATCAAAGCTAAGGCTGGCCTTGACCCTAAGCTACAAGCCAGAGACCTACGCCGTACTGCTATCACTGAGATGGCTGAGGCAGGGGTGGATCTTGTAGGTATCATGCAGGTGAGTGGACACCAGAGTCCCAACAGTGTTAAGCCTTACCTGGTTAACACATTCAGTGGTGCATCAGCTGCACTATCAAAGAGAAGGGGAGACGGATGACAATTAGGTTTCTAATACCAGAGAGCAGTCCTGAGTACCCTTCTTTAGGTTACTGTACGGAGAAAAAGTATAGAATAATACTAGACAAGATGGATACTAACTATGTATTGCAGAGCTTTAGAAGTCCTAAATGGAGGAATCTTAAATACTTTGGTAGCTATGAAAGCCTTACCACATTCCTATACAAAAAAGCCTATGAGTTTGAGGTAATACATACCTACTATTATGAGAAGTATAATACAATAGAGGAGTACTATTGGTGGCGTATACCAAACCATACTAGACTTAAGAAGGCCACTCCTGCTTTCTTACGAGGTAATGACAAAGAAATAAAACGAATTAATGGCATATATAGACTGAGAGATATAATGATACGTTACACAGGTATACCCTATCATGTAGATCATATGTGGCCTATAGCGGATGGTGGCCCCCACTGGAGTGGTAACTTACAGATACTAACTGCAACAGATAACATAAGAAAACACGCTAAGGTGTGTCAAGTTATTAAAAGTGAGATAGGACGAATGTTAGAGGAAGAAAGGCTTAGTTATGAACATACGTGATTACCTAGACACACTCGACATACGAGATGGTGACTCCCTTCGTATGGACTGCCCGTCATGCCGCTCACGCAACACCTTCTCGTGCTTCAAGGATGGCGGTGACTACGTGTACAACTGCTTCAAGCTAAGCTGTGGTTTGCGTGGCGCATACAGTACAGACATGACAGCTTCCGAGATTAAGTTACGCATGAGTAAGACAGAACCTAGTAAGAACAAGGAGATAGAAGCACTAGTTTATCCAGAATATGTAGTGCAGCCTACCTCAGATCACGTTTTGTTACAGAGGTTTATAGACAGGTATGACCTACAACATGAGGGTTTGATGTACGATGTGAAGGATAGACGTGCTGTGTTTCCTATACACTACAAGGGTAAACTTATTGATGCTGTAGGCCGTGCGCTTGATGGTGCTATACCTAAGTGGTATCGCTACAGTGGCAACGCTGACTACTTCACCAAGCGTACCAACTCTAAGGCTGACGTGGCTGTGGTGGTAGAGGATGTAATCAGTGCGATAAAAGTGTCACACTTTATATCCAGCGCAGTAGGCTTTGCAGTCCTGGGTACATCTATAAGTGTGACAATTATGCAACAGCTAGGAGAATTCAACAGGGTGATCGTAGCGTTAGACAGGGACGCAGTACACAAGACCTTGCAATACAAACGAGAGATAGAGCTATGGACAGGGTTACCCACCAAGGCTTTACTGCTTGACGATGACATCAAGTATGGTGTACACGAGGATATAATTAGACTTAAGGAGATGGTACTATGAATACAGTATGGATATTGTTGTGGCTTGTTTTAGTACCTGAGAATGGTATTAGGTACTACCACTTAGGAACGTATGACAATGAGACCTTATGTAAGTCTGGCTTGAAAGACGCAGCAGTTATGGTCAACGATAAGAATGAAACAGTAGAATGTATTGGAGTACAGGTAGATGATTAAGTATGCAACAGGGGGAACTAAAATAAAAAGCGATAATGTTTTTCATACTTGGCGCAGTGTCAGCGAAGTTACCAATGCTTACGTGTCTGTAAAGAAAACTTCTCTAAGAACAACCCCAAAGAAACCAAAAGCATTGAGAGGTAGACCCTGATGTCAATTAAAGCAACGTACATTGACCACATGGGTAATGACTTGACTGTAGCTAACGCTGCACGGGTATCCTTTGGTAAGACAAGTGAGATGGAGGACGATCCTTGGGGTCCACCTAAGCTCAAAGCTAAGGATGATAAGCTAATCCGTTACCTTGCCAAGCACAAGCACATCAGTCCATTCGGACATTGCTTCGCCAGCTTCCACGTCAAGGCTCCGATCTTTGTAGCCCGACAACTCGTGAAGCATAAGTTCTTGAGATGGAATGAGATCAGCCGTAGGTATGTGGATAGTGAGCCTGAGTTCTATGAGCCTTCAGTGTGGCGTGGACGTAGTGCTGACAAGAAGCAAGGCTCTGATGGTGTCGTAAACATAACCCTTGACCAAGAGGTACAGTGGAGCAGGCAACTGTATACATATAAGACCTTACTTTCTGAGGGTGTAGCTCCAGAGCAAGCCCGTATGGTGCTGCCACAGTCTACTATGACTGAGTGGTACTGGTCAGGTAGCCTTGATGCCTTCGCTGACATGTGTAACCTGCGCTGCAAGGCTGACACACAGGCAGAGACACGAGAAATAGCACGACAGATTGACCACAAGATGATTGAACTATTCCCTGTGTCTTGGGATGCACTAACGGAGAATGATGATGGCTAAACTGTATGACTTAGAGCCAATGATAATGGACTGCTGGCATGTATGCGATGACCTACAGGTAGTGTTCAAACAGATAGGTGACGGTGAGCGTGACCCTACCCCAGATGAACTGATGAACGCCCTGCTTGGTATGCAACAGCTATACCAGTGGAAGTTCGAGCAGTTGTTCTTCAAGTATGAGGAGGTACTACGTGACAGACAATGAGTGGCCTATGGAGGCAGACTTTAGTGACATCAGACCTATGACACCAGAGGAACGTAAGGCATCCTTGGATCGTGATGAAAAGAACAAGTGGCGCAAGTGTGTAAGCTGTGGTAATGCAAGCAAGGACACATGGTGTAGCTTCTGTCTGGAGGAAGAGTAATGATAAACAGTGAATGGAAACGATTGATGAAAGAGCATGAAGACTTTAAGGGTAGCGTAGTAGCTGAACATACAGCTGATAACGTGAACAGCCCAGCGCACTACGGTAAAGGAAAGATAGAATGTATTGACTACATCGAAGACTTCCTAACTAAAGAGGAATACATTGGCTACCTACGGGGTAACATAGCTAAGTACCTACACCGCTGGCGTTACAAGAACAAGCAAGAGGATCTACTCAAGTCACAGTGGTACTTAGATCGTCTGGTACATATGGATGGAAAGGACACAGCATGATACCTGTAGGTCAACTAAGATTGTTACTCACTAAGGCGGGGTTAGATTATGTCATCACTCGTGTTGAGGGTAACGTAGCACACGTCAACATATGGGTAGCGGAGCAGCCAGATGTACAGCGTTGAGTTTGAGCATGACATTGCTATCGTTACTAGTATGGATGAGCGTGATGAGTTCGAGGACTTGGAGGTGGTGCTTGCTGATGAGGGTGTGGTGTACCTCAGGCAGTACGATGAGTCATATAAAAGCTACCAGCTTATCGTAATATCTTATCAGCAGCTACTAGACTTAATCACTTCACTAGATCAAACAGAAGGCATGTGGAGATTAGAACCTATAAAGGACACACGATGATAGAATATCTATATGGTGCAGCTACTATGTATGCGTTGGGTGCTATCCTTATGCTTAACGTAACAGATCCATCTGATCCTGAGAGACCCAACTCACACATATGGTTCTCACTTGGTTGGCCCGTGGCAGCTATCGTTTCTATATACGAGTTCCTTCGTTATGGATCAAGAGAGGATGAATAACATGACAGAGACAGCATTACTACGCAACCTAATGAACAAAGAGTTCTACGACAACCACAAGGGTATGCGTTGTCCTGATGCGTTGTTCACTAAGGACATGCGTAAGATCAAGCAGGCTCTGGATCAGGCTATGTCGCTATACGACAAGAGTATCACACCCTCTGAACTAGAGGCACTGTTCTTTACAGCTAACCGTACTATGACTACGGCTAACAAGGAGGCATACTCTCATCTGTTCAAACGCATTGAGAGTGAGTCTCCTATGCATGAGGAGATTGCTACTGAAGTATTGTCTCGCCTGTTCCAGCAACACGTGGGTGAGTTAGTAACTAACCTAGGGTTTAACTATGTTAACGGAGAGGAGAACAACCTAGAGAAGCTACGCAAGCTAGTCGAGGACTACAAGGATGACTTCACACCTAACCTCAACATCCAGTTCGAGGACATTGAGTTGGATACTATCCTTGAAGGTATCCAGATTGAGACACAATGGAAGATGAACATCCCTAGCTTACGTGATCGTGTCGAGGGTATCAGTGGTGGTCACTTAGTTATGGTAGGCGCACGTCCTAACACAGGTAAGACTACCTTCCATGCGTCCCTCATTGCGGCGCCTAATGGGTTCGCTCATCAGGGTGCTAGGTGTTTGATCCTGACTAACGAGGAGAAGGCAGTGCGTGTAGCTGCACGGTATGTTCAAGCCTCCTCAGGTATGAACATCAAGCAGATCACTGAGAACAAAGCACTGGCCCTGTCACGCTACACTAAGGTCAAGCAACAGATCCAACTAAAGGATAGTACAGGCAAGGACATGGCGTGGGTTGAGGCTGTAGTTAAGAGCTATAAGCCTGACATCGTAGTACTAGACATGGGTGACAAGTTCGCTAGCCGTACCTCTGACAAGTCTGACGTGTACCTAAAGGATGCAGCTATCCATGCACGTAACATTGCTAAGATCTACAACTGTGCTGTGATCTGGATGTCACAACTTAGTGCTGATGCCGAGGGTGTAGTGCAACCTAACATGTCTATGATGGAAGGTAGTAAGACAGGCAAGGCAGCTGAGGCAGACTTGATGGTGCTTATCTCTAAGAACAGACAGGTTGAGGGTGTTGACGAAGAGGAAGACTTGACACGCTACCTGACTATCGCTAAGAACAAACTCGATGGTGGTTGGCATGGACGTATTACTTGTGAACTGGATGGCGACATAGCACAGTACACAGCATAGGAGAGATGATGAGAACAGTATTAGATGTAGAGAACAACACTACTAAGCGAGAGGGTAAGACCTTGCTTGACCCTTGGGAGCCAGGTAACTTCTTAGTGCAAGTGGGTACTCTCAATGTAGACAAGATTGACGAAGAGCATATACTTACCTTCGATCACAAGGAGAGGAAGGACACAGGTGGTGGTGCTGCGTTTGTACTACAGGCTGTACTGGATGAGACTTCTCTTTTGATTGTACACAATGCACGGCATGACTTACCTTGGCTATGGGAGTCAGGCTTTACCTATGACGGTGAGGTGTATGACACTATGATAGGTGAGTACCTACTGCTGCGTGGTACAAAGCGTGGTATAGGCTTAGGGTATTGCGCTGAGGTGCGTGACCTACCGTCCCGTAAGACTGACGTACTAAAGGAGTACTATAAGAAAGGATACAACACAGATGAGATACCCCTCGCTGAACTACGAGACTACCTAAAGTGTGACTTAAATGTCACACGTGAGTTGTTCCTTGCACAAGAGGAAGACTACTCTAAGCCTGAGAGTCAGTCGATGCTAAAGGTACGAGACATAAGCATGAAGGTTGCAGTTACCCTGTGTAAGATGTACCAGCGTGGCTTCAAGGTGGATCGTGCTGCACTGGATGAGGTACGTAAAGAGTTTGAGGATGAGAAGGTGCAGCTAGAGACACGCCTTAACATGCACGTGCGTAAGCTTATGGGTGACACGCCTATCAATATCAACTCATCCGAGCAGATGTCCAACGTGATCTATAGTAAGAAGCCTAAGTCTAAGAAGGAATGGGTAGAGCTATTCGATCACGTCAACAACAAGGATGAGTACAAGTCTACCGTAGCAGCTAACACAGATCGTATATTCAAGACGCAAGCCTATACGTGTGAGACTTGCGAGGGTACAGGTAAGACGTATCGCATCAAGAAGGATGGCACTAAGTATGCAAGGCCTAACAAGTGTAAGGACTGTGAAGCTAGAGGGTATCGCTTGAAGCAGCTGAACCAAGTGGCAGGGCTTAACTTCTCTGCGCCCAACAAGGATTGGGTCAGTTCTAGTGGGTTCTCTACATCAAAGGGTAACCTGGAGATACTGATTGCTACGGCTAAGAGTAAGGGTATGTATGATGCGATAGAGTTTCTTACTGATTATCGTAGGCACAATGCTGTGGGTAGCTACCTGTCTAACTTCGTAGAGGGTATTGATTTGTACACTAAGCCTGACGGTAGGCTACACGTTGACCTATCCCAGACTACTACAGCAACAGGCCGCTTCTCTGGGCGTAACCCTAACATGCAGAACATGCCACGAGGTAACACCTTCCCAGTTAAGAAAGTGTTTGTGTCTCGTTGGGAGGGTGGCTACGTTATGGAGGCTGACTTTGCCCAGCTTGAGTTTAGAACTGCTGCGTTCTTAGCACAGGATGAGGTAGCTATGCAGGAGATTGACGATGGCGTAGACGTACACGCTTACACTGCTCAGGTTATCACTGATGCGGGTGAGCCTACTACCAGGCAGGAAGCAAAGGAACACACGTTTGCACCCCTCTTCGGGGCTACAGGTTATGGTAGAAGTACAGCTGTCAAGGCTTACTACGAGCACTTCACTGAGAAGTATAAGGGAGTAGCTAAGTGGCATAAGAAACTAGGTAAGGAAGCAATTACCCTACTAAAGATTACTAACGTAAGCGGTAGGCAGTATGCATTCCCTGACGTACACCGCAGAGAGAATGGCAGCATAAGCCACATGACTAGCATCAAGAACTACCCAGTGCAGGGCTTCGCTACAGGTGATGTAGTACCCGTGGTACTGATGGAGTTGGAGGAGAGGCTCAAGCCTTTACAGTCGTGCTTGGTTAATACTGTACATGACTCTGCTGTTATAGATATACACCCAAAGGAGAAGGACTATGTGATTGCTATCATACACAGTATGAACGAAGACCTAACTCGTATCATAGCTGAGGCCTATGATGTTGAGATGAATGTACCACTATTATTAGAAGCTAAGATCGGGCCGAATTGGCTTGACACAGTGGATGTATAGTGCTATAACTAGACCTCTTTAACCCGTACACAGAAAGGTTCTTGTACAATGACTAGCACAGAAGTAACACTAACAACTGACGGACGTTCTATTGCAGAGATGATGGGTCTCTCAAAAGGTAGTAGCGGTAAGCGATCAATGCTTGCACGGTTCAGTCAGATCCATAGCCCACTCAAGGGTGACATGGAGATCAACGGCAAGGCTGTTCGAGTAGACGTTGTACCAGCTGGTGCATACAAACTCTTACAGTCGGATGATAAGGTAGCCTATGCAGTCTCACCTAAGATCCGCATCTACGCACAGCGTATGCAGTGGACACGTTGGGACTCAAATGAAACCATTATGATTAAGACTGTACTCGTTAACAACCTGACGGGTGACTTGAAGGACAACACTGGAGGCTTCAATGCGGGGCGTCCGTCTGGTTACGTTGAAGACTTCAAGTCTTTACCTAAGTCTACACAAGAATTGATGCGTAATGTTAAGCGTACCAAGGTTGTGTTCGGTACTGTAGTAATGCAGGGCGCTACTGATGAGCAGGGTAATGCTATTGAGGATGCATCTATCACAGAGCAAGAGATACCCTTTGTATTGGATGTAAAGAGCCGGGGTAGTATCACTGCTATTGATGACATTATGAAGTCTATTGACCGTAAGAACTCTCTACCCCTGCAGTACTTCCTTAACATGGGTGCAGAGATGCACAGTATGCCTAACGGTAGTGAGTACGCCACGTTTGACATCACCCTGGGCGACAAGGTAGACTTAGTTGAGGCAGACAAGGACATCCTTGATGGCTTTATGGAGTGGATTAGCGGCATGAACAACTACATTAACGACACTCACAATGAGAAGAGTGGTAGCTCTGGCCTGTCTGCTACTGAGGAGTCCATCATCAACGACATCATTGACGTAGAGGTAGCTGAATAATGAACCACGTTGCTGAACTAGCACTACACACATTCCTACAGAAGGCACTTGCTGGTGAATCTACAGTAGATGAATCTGTAATCTCTAAGGTAGGTGAAGACGTAGCGGATGCTATGCGTAAGCAGTTCAGCAGCGGCCCTCGTGATGAGTTCAAGCTTAGGATGTCCAACCTCGGGCGTCCTAAGTGCCAACTCTGGTACGAAAAGAATGACCCAGAAGATAAGATACCTTTCCCTCCACACTTCCTGATGAACATGATCTTAGGAGACATTGTGGAGGCGGTATTCAAAGGGTTACTTCGGGCTGCTGCTGTTGAGTTTACTGACAATGAAAAGGTTGTACTCACCCTGTCTGACGGTACAGAGATCAACGGTGAGTTCGACATGATCTTAGATGATAAGGTTGATGACGTTAAGTCTGCCTCACCCTGGTCTTACATGCATAAGTTCTCAGACTTCGAGACCTTAGCTAAGGGTGATGCCTTTGGTTATGTAAGCCAGCTTGTAGGCTACGCTACTGCAGCTAACAAAGGAGTAGGTGGCTGGTGGGTAATCAACAAAGCTAATGGTCACTTCAAGTATGTTGATGCATCATCCGTAGATGTCGATCAAGAGTTAAACAAGATCGAAGATACGGTAGCGTACATCAAGGAGGACAAACCTTTTGAGCGTTGCTTTGAGGCTATCCCTGAGACGTACCGCAAGAAACCGTCAGGTAATCTAAAGCTTGGCGTATCGTGTGGCTTCTGTGCTTACAAGCATAAGTGCTGGCCTGACTTGCAGACCTTACCGTCTCGTGTCTCTACTGCTAAAGAGAAACCTATGGTAGACTATGTGTTTATAGGAGATGAGCTTGGTAGTACGGAAGCATAACGCTAACAGATACCGTAGTGGCTTAGAGAAAGTTGTAGCTGAGTACCTGAAACAAAACAAGAAGAACTTTAGGTATGAAGATCTTAAGATTGAGTGGAAGGATCTCAGGTACAGGACTTATACTCCAGACTTTATCTTAGACAACGGTATCATAGTTGAGACAAAGGGTATCTTTGATAATGAGGACAGGCGTAAGCACTTAGCAGTAAGGGAGCAACACCCTGAGTTAGACATCAGGCTAGTGTTCAGTAACGCCAGGGCTAAGTTATATAAGGGTTCTAAAACAACATACGCAATGTGGTGTGAAAAGAATAACTTTCTGTATTCACATAGGGTAATACCCCCTGACTGGCTTGAAGAGAAAGGTAAGGCAGTCAAGACCAAGCGTATCAAACTTAAGGTAGGTTCTTAATGTATGAAAAGTTCAGTGTAACACTTGTATTAAATGTGGATAGGGATGCTAACTTCCTATCGTCAGTACAAGATGCACACCCAGAAGATGTGTATGACTTAATTAAAGATATGTTCTATGACGTTGATGATGTCAAAGTAGAAAACTTAGTAGTGAAGGACAGGTTATGATAACACTAGATGATATTGAGGCATTCATGCCAGCCTCACCAGAAGAATGTCTTGAAGAGTTTATCCTGGCATTCAAGGCTTCCTTAGACCCAAGGCTATGGGTCACTCTTATCCGAGAGGAGTTCAAGGAAATGCAAGCTGAGAAGACAGGTACAGTAGAGCATCTCAAGGAAGTGGCTGATCTACTCTACGTTATTGAGGGTTTACGATTGGTGGCCCCTAACCACCTAAACCTTCTTATTGATGACGAAGAGATAGAAAGTATAGACACTCTTCTTGAGCAAGCCGACAAGGAGCTTGGTAATGCAGAAGGTTTCTATGGACACAACACAGTCTATGATGCCTTTCTACTGGTGCATGAAAGTAATATGTCCAAGCTAGACTTGGATGGTAAACCAATCTTTAGGGAGGATGGCAAGGTTCTTAAAGGACCAAACTACAGAGCGCCTAACCTCTCACACTTAATATAAAAAGGGATAACAATGAGTACTAACTACCTACCAACAGACTATCAATCATTCATCCACAAGTCTCGCTATGCCAAGTACTTTGATGGTAAAGGCCGTGAGTCCTATGGTGAAACAGTGGCACGTTACATTGACAATGTAGTACGCCCTGCCGTTAAGATGGATAACTCTTACATTAAAGACATTGAGCAGGCTATCCTTAACCAAGACATCATGCCATCAATGAGAGCTATGATGACAGCTGGCCCAGCGCTTGATCGTGACAACACAGCAGGGTACAACTGTAGCTACCTACCCGTAGATGACCCTAAGTCCTTCGATGAGGCTATGTACATTCTCCTCTGTGGGACGGGGGTTGGCTTCTCCGTTGAGCGCCAGTTCATCAGCAAGCTCCCAGAGGTGCCTGAGTTGTTCCAGAGTGAGTCTATCGTTGTCGTTAAGGACAGTAAGGAAGGCTGGGCTAAGGGGTTCCGTCAAGTTCTTGCACTCCTCTGGGCTGGCGAGATCCCTAAGTGGGACGTATCACAGGTACGCCCTGCAGGGGCAAGGCTTAAGACGTTTGGTGGCAGGGCGTCAGGCCCAGCGCCTCTTGTAGAACTATTTAACTTTGCTGTGTCTACCTTCAAGGCTGCACAGGGACGTAAGCTTAGCTCTATGGAATGCCACGACTTGATGTGCTTCATTGGTCAGATCGTTGTCGTAGGTGGTGTACGCCGCTCAGCTATGATTTCTCTGTCTAACCTGAGTGATGACCGTATGCGTCACGCTAAGTCAGGGCAGTGGTGGGAGACAGCTGGGCATCGTGCCTTAGCTAACAACTCTGTATCATACACTGAGAAGCCAGACATGGAAACATTCATGCGTGAGTGGCTTGCATTGGTTGAGTCCAAGTCTGGTGAGCGTGGTATCTTCAATCGTGAAGCATCCAAGAAGCAAGCAGCTAAGTTTGGCAGACGTGACCCTAACTATGAGTTTGGTACAAACCCTTGTTCTGAAATCATCTTGCGCCCATATCAGTTTTGTAACTTAACGGAGTGCGTAGTACGTGCTACAGATACACTGAAGGATCTTGAGCGTAAGGTTAAGCTGGCTACTATCTTGGGTACTATCCAGTCTACTATGATTAAGTTCCCCTACCTACGTAAGGTATGGCAGAAGAACACTGCAGAAGAACGGTTGCTTGGTGTGTCTATGACAGGTATTATGGACAACCCATTAATGACATCATCTAACAACGGATTGGATAAGACCCTTGAGCATCTACGATCCATTGCTGTGGCTACTAATGCTGAGTGGGCTGAACTTCTTGGCATCCCTGCTAGTGCTAGTATCAGCTGCGTTAAACCTTCGGGTACGGTATCACAACTGGTTGATTCCGCTAGTGGTATTCACGCTAGGCACAGCCCCTATTATATTCGTACTGTCCGTGGTGATAACAAAGATCCTCTGACACAGTTTATGATTGACCAAGGTATCCCTAACGAGCCTTGCGTTATGAAGCCTGACTCTACTGTAGTGTTTAGCTTCCCTGTCAAGTCTCCTGAGCAGGCTGTAACACGTAATGATATGACTGCTGTAGAGCAGCTTGAGTTGTGGCTCACCTATCAGCGACACTGGTGTGAGCATAAGCCAAGCGTGACTATCTCAGTTCGTGACAGTGAGTGGATGGCTGTGGGTGCGTTTGTCTATGAGTACTTCGATGAGATGTCAGGTGTGTCATTCTTGCCCCACTCAGATCATACTTACCAGCAAGCACCCTATCAGGATTGCACTAAGGAAGAGTACAAAGAGATGCTCTCTAAGATGCCAGCTAAGATTGACTGGGAGCTTCTCAATGAGTACGAGAGCGAGGACAACACAGTGTCAATGCAGACTATGGCCTGCTCTGGTGACAGCTGTGAGATCGTAGACCTAGTGTAACCCCAGCACCTAAGCATGTGTATAAACTGCTTACTTAGGAGATACTATGTATACAATAATAACTCGTGACCAGTGTAACTTCTGTGATGACGCTAAGTCTCTCTTACGAGGGCGAGGCTTCCCATACGCAGAGTACAACATACAATCAGCTAGCTCTAAGTGGGTGTTGACATTGCTTAAACGATCTAGTATTACTACAGTACCTCAAGTGTTCAATCCAAAGGGAGAGTTGATTGGGGGTTACATAGAACTAAAGGTACTACTACAGGGGGATGAACGCTAATGCAGTTAGACTTCTTTAAGGATGAACCTCCTGAATCTAATAGAGACCCTACTATGCGTATGTGTAAGAAGTGTAACCAAGAGAAATCACTTGATGACTTTAATGCTATATACTATAGAAAGAATGGTGACCCTACTAAGGGCTATCGCTGTGCTGACTGTCAACAAGAACACTCTCGTACTGTAGCTATACTAAAGAAGCTACACCCAAAGCCCAATGATAATGTGTGTGAGTGTTGTGGTGATGTAGCTGAGAAGATGTGCTTAGACCATAGCCATGTTACTGGTGCGTTCAGAGGGTGGGTATGTGAGGGGTGCAATCATAGTATGGGTAAGTCAGATGACAACCCTGATAAGTTAATCAAACAAGCGGAGTATTTACGTGCAAGAAGAACTAATTAAGCCAAGACGTACACGCCGTAAGACAACATACAAGGGTGCAGCATCTAAGCCTACCTCTGGCATAGTACCTAAGACTGACAATCAAGGTAAGCTAATCAATGCCATTGCCTCTAGCAAGCAGGTGCTTATCCTTGGCCCTGCTGGTACTGGTAAGACTTACGTTACAGCTACATGTGCAGCAGACTTGTACACACTTAAAGAGATTGATAAGATTGTTATCACACGCCCTCACGTAGCAGTAGGTAAAGACATTGGGTTCCTACCAGGTACACTAGAAGAGAAGGCACAACCGTGGGCGTTGCCTGTGCTAGACGTACTAGTGAAACACTTAGGGCGTGGCGCTGTTGATACAGGTATAAAGAACGGTAACATTGAAGTAGCTACTCTGGCGTTGATGCGTGGGCGTAGCTTTGACAATGCGTTTATCATTGTAGATGAAGCACAGAACATAGACATACCAGAGATCAAGATGTTGTTGACACGTGTAGGAGAAGGCAGTACTATTGTACTCAACGGCGACATCCAACAGTCAGACTTGAAGGGTACGTCTGGTCTAGCTAAGATCATTCATCTATCTAAGAAGTACATGCTTGATGCACCCGTAGTAGAGTTTGGCGTTGATGACATTGTGCGTAGTGGTATCTGTGCTGAGTGGGTCAAGGTGTTTATGAAGGAAGGCCTGTAGTTAGTGCTTGACAGCTATACACCTATATGTTAAACTCTCCTAGTTAACATTGTTTGGGAGTGTTATGGTACTTAATATAGAAGAAGAAGCTAAGCGTTTCATTGCACTGAAGAAGAGAGAGTTTGTCACTGAGTTAGATAAGATGTACACTACCACATCTGACTACCTAGTGTATCACTTACACCCTTCTGATGAGAGAGAGTACGCTATAAAGGCTCTACAAGAAGCAGTGCTCTGGTCTAAGAGTTGTTTAGATAAACACGGCATACAGTAAAACTAGAAAGGGGAGCCTAACAGCTCCCCTCTTTTTATTTCTTTTCATCTAGCTTTCTATAGTCTTCTCGAACCTCTACATAACCAACAAAGAGTTTTAGCTGGTGATCCTCTAACTCATTTAGATCTTCTTCAATACCAAACTCTTTAGCGTACTGTTTCAACCTAGTCTTATTGGCATACTCCCCAGCCCCTAACTTATATAGCATTAAAGTACGAGTGTCTTTAGGATCAAAAGACCTAGAAAGAATATCTTTTACGAGAGCCTTACTCTCTCTTAAGCGCTGGTATATATAGCTCTTACGCTGCGCTGGTGTACCTGCTTTCCACTTTGTAGACTCTATAAGTGATGCAAACTCATACTCAAGTATAGGCGATATGATACGCTGTACATCGTTACGAGCTTCAGGGATAGACGATCTTATATCAGTCTTCCAGTTAGGTATACCAGCCTCACCAAACGCTTTCTCTGTACTAGACAACGCACTATTGAAACGTATACCAAAGACCTTACTTATAGGTACTTGCGCTCTATCTGTAGTGATAGCATTGTATTTCTCACCCGGCTTTGTGTATAGTTCCATAGCCTCAAGCAACTCATCCGCATAACGTACAGACTTGTTAACCCACTCAGAGCCTTGCCTACGGTCTGGAGCTATGTATGCATCCCCCTTAACCATAGCAGCAGTTAAGTTAACAGGATCTAAGAAGCGGGTATAACCTGAGGCGTACATAGACGTAGTGCCTTGGATAACTTTAAGCAGAGCTTCTTTGACCTCAACATCTTCTGTAGTCATAGCCTCCACTAGCAAGTCGAAAGAACCCTTGATCGTATCATCAAGCTGACGGGTCATGTTTCCTGGGCCTAGCACAGTCACGATCTCTCTAAATAGATCTTCAGGTACTGTCCCATCTCTGTGGAAGTGAGCCGCCATACGCCCTATACCCTTGTAGAATATGTAAGGGAAGTCATATAGACGGTTGCGAATAGACCCGTCTGAGGATCGAGAGTTATACCAAGGCAGACCCTCTTCTAGGTAATCCTTTTCGTAGTTATAGGCTGCGCCCATAAAGGCAAGACCAACAGCTGTCTTACTAGCTAGATCTCCTACGTCCCGTGTACCACCCATAAAGAGCCTGTGCGTAAGGCTTATACCTGAGTGGTCCATCATGTGTGCAATGGTGTTGTTAAAGAACTGCCCGAATGGTATCATAGCTCCAACGAGAGGCAGTCGGCTTACCTCTTCAACCATGCCAGCAATCTTACCTAGCGTTGTGCTGGAGTCTGCATAGCTCTTAGAGAATACATTACGCAGTGCGTCTTGAGATGCGGCACTTATAACTTCAGCGTAGTCATCCCCCATCATCTTCTTCCACATGTCAGGGTCTTGTAAAAACTCTTTGTATGACATATTATATTTAATACGCATCTGTTTATCTACAGCATACATAAACTCTTGAGACTTAGTAGCAACATCCTGTAGCTTAACGCCATAGACAAGCTGGATCTTATCCATAATCTTATCTAGTTTGTTACGGCTGATAGTGTTTACTGCGCCACTACCTAAAGACTCACTAGCTATCTCTGAGAACTCTTCTAGTTGAAGCTTACGTGACAACTCCTCTATGTCAACACCACCTGCCATATAGCGCAGCATATCTTTTTGAGCCTGGGGGTTGAACGCCAAGATGTCCTGGAAGGCTTCGTAAGTCATGTTAGGGTCTAGTAAGTTACGAGCCTTTTGTTTCTGCAGGGAGAACATAAGCCCTGCTTTCTTAGCGTAGGCAGCTGCACCTTCTCTGTTAAACATAGCAGCGTTCAGAATAGAAGCGCCACCAAAGAGAGTACCACGAACAATATCAGTAGCACTCTGTAAAGAACTTGCAGTAGACCAGCCCACTAAGTTAAGCGCAGTAGTACCAGGGTGTGTAACAAGCATACGAATAAGGTTACGCTGCATGTAGTTAGCTGTACCCAGTATTCCTTCACGTACTTTAGTTGTAACGCCAGGGGTTTCAACCTTGATAAGCTCTTCGATTAGTTCCCCTGCTTCAGCGTCAGGTTTGATCTCACGTATCTTGTTGAAGACACTAGAAGCATTACGTACAATAGCCATCTTCTTAGCGGCGTCACTGATCTCACTAGCTACCAAGTCTAAGGCTGTACCTGTTATTGTATTACCGTCTGCGTCCTTTATAGTAGCCTGTTCAAATAGCTTCTTGCCTTTGTAAAGATCTACATTTGCACCTAGTGTGTCATCGAAGATGTCTGACAACTGAGCCTTTACGTTATCAGGCATGGCTACCATAAGATCACTCATCCAGTTCAGGAAGCCATCTTGAGGGTCACGCTTAGTCCAGTACTTGATACCGTTGTCAGCTAGGCTAGTAGATATACCCTTAAAGAAAGCATCTTGCCACACTAAGTCATCAGGAATGTAATCGCCTTGTTCTACTTCACGTAGTGGTACACCTCGTGCAGCTTTATCCTTTAGTGTCTCCATCATGTCACGGAAACCAGTTAAGCTAGCCTCAAAGCCATCCATGTCTAAATCTTTTAAGGTTTGTGCTGGCTCACCTGCTATCTTACGAGCATTAGCTAGGTGTTCCTGTGCTTGATAGAACCGCATAGCACCCAAAGATGATAGGTCAGCTTCATCCAAGTTAAAGCCACGTGCAAAAGAGTAGCCTACACCCATACCTATAGCACCACCAGCGGCAGCGAAGCCACCTTGCATCATGTTGTAACCGTCTTGCAGGTCTACGTCATCCATAATGTTCTGATAGATAGCGTCCATACCAACACCAGCTACAGTTTCCGTAAGCCCTACACCAATAGCTTCTCTACGTGCTGCCTGTTTAGTAGCCGCTAGGAAAGTCTGTTGCTCTGCCGTTTGTGCACCCGCTTTAAGAGATGCACTAGCCAGAAGCTTGTTTGTTTGTATACGTTCTTGTTGTTGTACAGCCAGACGTGCTCCCTCTGAAGCGCCTTTCTTTTTAACTATATCTAAAGCAGTGGATCGTGCTGCTTGTTTAGCTACTAGTCCCGCTGCTTTACTAGCCCCATAACCTGCAAACCTACCTGCGGCTAGTCCTATTAACCACATAGGGTCAACAATCAAAGCACGAGCGTAATCACCTACAGCGTCAATCTTCTCCATAGATGAAGTACCCTTAGAGAAAGCACCCTTCATAGAGTCAAAGGTGTCGTAGGCTGAGGCTGCTTGTGTCATAAGCCGGGTACGTTCTGCTTTATCTTTTGTACCTTTAATCTTATTCAGGTAGGCAAGCTCCTCAAAGGTAGTTACAGACTGCCCAGCGCCAAACTTACGCATGTGGTTAACATAAGAATCAACTACTTTCTGCCTGCCATGTACGCCTTCAGTCATACCAAAGTGATTCTCCATATAAGGAGCAAGCCTAGCATATACGTCATCCCTAGTTAGATCACGCACACCTTCAGGGTCAGCACCCGGCTCTAACATAGTGTCAGTCTGGTTGTCTACTCTACCGTTTACATTAGCAGCCATAGCCTTACTGAAAAGACTTTGAGCATTATCTTCTTCTTCTTCAGGCTTAACCTCTACGTTATTAGCTAAAGCCTCATTGAACAGAGCAGAACTATCCATTTACAGACCCATTTCTTTTTGTACTATAACGCTGCCATATTTCTTGACTAGCATATCCAACAAACTTGAGTCACCACTTAGCTCATTAGCTTTCTGTGCTCTCTTAAGTCTAGCCTTATCACTTGCTGTCATACCTTTAGGCTTAAGGGGTTTCTTAGGTCTGGTCACTAAAGGCTCAGGCTCTACAGTTTTCTCTACCTCAGCTTCTTTACGCAGGTCAGAGATCTTATCCTTAAGAGCTTGTAAAGCTACAACCCTATTTCTCTGTCCTTCATTCTTCATAATACGCTCCTCTAAGGTCTCCTCAAAGAGGGCTGCTATAGAGGCATTTATTTTATCTTGAGTGTCAAACAGAGACTGGTGAATTCTCTCAGGTAGCTCAGTCAAGAAACGTAATGATTTTGAGATAGACTCTGTTGTGGCGTTCTCTAAGTTATCGGGTACATCTCCAGGGAACTCGGGTTTAAACTCTTCGCCTGATAGCTTCGCCCTAGCCGCTGCAATTATTTCAGCGTTAGTCAATGCTACTCCGTTTACCCCCCCTAGTCTTTGTGACTCTTCACCTATTCCTACCATCTCCATAAGTGAAACAATGGGATTTTCTGGACCCGTAAACCAGTCCAAGAAACCAGCTTTAACCTCCTCCTCAACTTCATCAGGCACTACCTCATCAGTGTTGAGTTGCATGTATTCCTTCCAACCCATAGCGGCAATGTCTGCTGCTCTCTCAGAGTAGAGGTCTGCGTTCTCTTGTAGTTGACGGGACCATGCTTCAGAGGAATCCCCTTTAGAAGATCCAAACAGACCCCTACTAAAGTCTATAACTGAAGACATAGCATTTGATAGACCAGATTTAGCTACGTCCATATAGGTATAGCCTTTAGTATTTACGTAGTCACTAGTCCTGCTTAAGAAGTCAGTTACTTTCTCTCCTCTTATTACGGCATCGGACAACTCATCAGCGTCTGCAGGCAGTAGGTATGAGCTATCCTTCCAGCTATCGTCAGATGGAATTGTGTCCATGCCCACTAGGCCTTGGTCAACAGCAGGAGTCATCAGTGGGGAAATCCACTTCTGGAACCTAGCTTCCATAGCACTGCGGTCAGGTACTGTATTAACTGAGGTATCTGTTTCACTTGAAACTGCTTCTACTTTGGGTGCTTTATAGGTATCAATAAAGCCCTGCTTGACTTCTACTGTAGTACCATCAACTACAATAGTATCACCTACTTTTATATCACCCTTATTTACAGCAGCTTGTATTTGATCCTGAGTATAGGTAGCTGCCTTCTTTGGTACTGGAGGTTCACCCGCTGGAGTTTCACCTGCTGGAGTTTCACCTGCTGGAGTTTCACCTGCTGGAGTTTCACCTGCTGGAGGTTGACCACTTTCTGCTGTCGTAGGGATATCTTCGCCTGCTGTTAGTGCGCTGTAGGTAGTCCTGAAATAGTCACCCAACAAGAAGTTATTGCTTACTGAACCCAATCTATTAGCTTCTATACCTTGTAAGTAGGTAAGGAAAGCACCACCTTCATACTCAGGGTTACTGATATACCTAGCCATAGCTTCGCCTTCGTTAGTCTTTGCTATTGTTACTAGTTCTTTAAGTTTATCATGTTTTGCTGTTAAGGTCTGCCGTGCCTCAGCACTAAGGCTCGTAGAAGCCAAAGCTGTTGAAAGCTCATCCATCTGGCGGCTAATACTAGCGTTAAATTGTTCTCCTACAGTCGCCCTTACAATATTTAATTCACTAGGGCTAATAGGCTTAGGTGGTAGCTTAATTCCCAGCGGCTTACCTGCCTTAGGTCCAGAGCTAGCCGCAATACGAATTAAGTCTTGTCCACTATACCCACCGTAATAGTCAGCGTTAATAACTTCGTCTTCCAGAGCACGAGCATCTAAGCCTAGCATAGCACCCAACATACCAGTCTTACGTTTCACTGGGTCTGACTCAGACTTGTAAAGACCATACGCACGATTAATAACAGTCTCTAAGTCTTCCTCTGGGTTACTATTTACAAAGTCTACGGCAGATGTTTCAAGCTCTTTGATGTCGGCTGGTGTTAAGTCAGTACGCTTAAGTACCTGCTCTGCAAAGTCATACATACCACGAACACCACTCTTAGTTGTGATACCCGTTACAAACTCCTTAGAAAAACCAAAGTTCTGAAGCCTATTAGCAACTGAAAGTGCATCGTTTGCTTTACTTTCAATGTCTACTACAGCCTTTGTACCGTAGGTCTGCAAGTAGTCCTTACGTTTCTCAGCTTTCGCTCTGTAGTACTCACGGTCTTTTTCTATTAGTTCCGACAAGGTAGTGCCGAAGCCTGCCATAAATCCTGCTGCCATAGTATTAACCCCTTGCCATCAAGCCACGTGGTGCTTCCTCAACGGGAGCTTCCATCATAGGCATTTCTTCTGTGTCTTGTTCTTCTTCTTCTTGAGGCTCAGCCATCATAGTCTCTACTTGGCGCATAAACTCTTCACCAGTATCTTCTGACTCTGGGTCCAGAGCGTCTAGCTTCTTACGTAGCATTGCAAGAACTAGCTTGTCTTCTTTCTCTTTATCTTCAAACTCAGAAGGCTCATCACCTGTCTTGTAGTCTAGCCCAGCTTCCTCAGCGATAGAAACTAACTCCTCAAACACTACATCACCAATGATTAAGCTTACATCTACAGAGTGGATACCCTCCATCTGCGCTGTAGTTAATGCTGTTTTAGCTAATGCCCGTAGAGGGACACCCATCTGGATAAGCTCTAGGATGTTGTCGAGGGACTCAGGGGAGCTTAACCCGTCCATGTGAAACTTGATAGCCTCACGTGGGTCAGAGATCTCAGCTGGGCGTTCCCAAGGGTAGTTCTTAGGAGTATCCGTAAGGGATTGACCTGCTATAGGAGCGTTTAATAATTCAGACATTAACCGTTACCTTCCATTAAGGAGTCTCTAAGTCCTCGTAGTAGAGCCTTCACTTCGTCAATACCGTACTTAGCAGCATTACCGCTATCGTAGTATGACGCTCCAGCTTTCTTATTACCCTTAGCTAGATCATAGGGTAGAGGCATTGAGGCAAACTCTCTAGCCAAACCATACATGGCATCCTCAATACTAGAGTCTCCTCCAGTCAAGTAATCCCAAGTCTTTCTAGTATTAGCTTTACCTGTAAATAAATACTCGCCTAGCTGTGTTTGAGTAGCCTCATCAAATACAGCATCATCTGAAATGCCCAGCGCCTTTTGTGCTTCGAGTAGAGTATCAGGTATCATTTGAAACTTACCTACAGCAAACAGGCGGTCTGGGTTATTAGGGTCATTTATAGCTTGATACTGTTTAATCTCTGCTAAGGTCATATCAGATAGCTTCTTACCACCACGCTCTGCAACCTTAGTGCTACCTATGATTTCATCGTTGATAGTGCCACGGTTGGCTGCGTCTAAGCTACCACCGTAACTCTCACCACCGCTAATAAAAGACATAAGAGTAGCTAAGCTTGTCACATCTTTAGTAGGTGCAAAGTAAGTAGCCCCTGTAAGCTCAGACAGTTCACCACGCTGGGCTTGTGAATCCATAGCGTCTACTCGTGCATCAATGTCTTCAGCTTGGTAGGCATCAAACGTCATAGGTGTACGCTCTTCACGTATAGTACCAAGGTAGTCACTAATGTACTGCTGTATATCGTAGTCCTCAGGGCCAGCGTCAATGACCTTACGAGACATGATACCACTAGCACTCTTACTAAGCCCACCTATACTGGGCATCTCTGTAGCTTGTGCTACGATCTTATCTGCTAAGCTAATCTCTGCCATGTCTTTTCTTTCTTATTTAATTTAGTATAATGCCTTTACCAGCAGAGGCACTCATGTAGTTCAATCCACCCTTAAGAAGAGTAGCAAATAAACCGCCTGCTCCTTGAGCGTCTGCATACGCAGCTTGAGCATCAGCTTTTAACTCTGCTACAAGAACAGTAGCTATACGATCCGCTGCGCTCTCACCAGACGCATAAGCAAAGCTCATAACGTCACGCTCCTTCTGCCAGTAGGCGTCCAGGTTAGTAGCTGTCAGTGCATTAATAGTCTTAGCGAAGTTCATATTGCTTTCGTTCTGTGCAGCTTGGTTAGCTGTAGATAAAGTCTGACGCCACTGAGCATTCGATTGAGCAATGAGTAGTCCGTTCTGTGCGTTAAACAAGTCACGCTGTTGCTGGATCTCAGAGTTAAACTCACGCAGTGCATTCACAGAGTTAATGTTGAATTGATCCATAGCGTTCTGCTGTGAGGCGTTGAACTGTGATGTCTGACTACGTAGGTTAGCGAAGTACTGATCTGTTTGGTTCTGGCTTGTGGCGTTGAACTGTGCAGCTGCGTTCTCTGCAGCCTGGTCAGTAAACAACGCTTGAATGTTCTGCTGTGACTTAAAGATAGCAGTCTGTTGATCGTTAGCCAGGTTAGTCATGTCCATCTGCAAGAAGCTCTGAGCGTTCTGTACTGCAGCCTGTTGACGATTGTTAAGGTTAGCCATATCTAAGTTAGACAGAGCAGCAGCCTCAGCCATCACCATAGCTTGACGATTAGACAGGTTGTTTAGGTTAACCGTATTAGCTGCACGTGCATTCTCAAGAGCAATGTTCTGCTCAGCAGAGAAGTTCATGTTAGCGATGTCACCAATACGTGCTGAGTTCTGTACTCGTGCTTGGAACGCTTGGTCAAACTCCATACCTAGGAAGGTAGCACGTTGTTGTGCAGAGAGCATAGCACGTTGCTGACGGTTTGTCAAGTTCTGGGATTCAAACTGAGCCTGTACTTGAGCGTCCATCTGAGCGATAGGTAGTGCAGCTTCCATTGTAGCTTGAATGACAGCCTGACCAGCTAAGCTAGACGCACCCAAGCCACGAGCAGAGAGTGTAGCCATAGCTGTACGCATAGAGCCTGCAGCCCATGCAGGTGTATTACCACCCTCGAACTGCTGCATTAGTCCTTCTAGTTGTCCCTGTACAGTAGCCTGTGCGCTGGGCGTTGCAGTTTTAGCTTGGACTTGCTCAGTGAAGGCAGCAGCACTAGCAGCATTAGCTACAGGATCAATGAGTTCCCCTGTTTGTGGTTCTCTTGGGGCAGGAGCTACAACGTCAGTTGATACACCCGTTGCTCCAGTCATACCAGTTACAGCTGAGGTAGTCTGTTGTTGTGCTGCTACTTGTGCTTGATCCGATACAACACCCTGTTCAGCTTGAAGCCCAGCAGTCTCAGCTTGTACTTGTTGGTAAGCCGGGGTGAAGTCATACGTCTGTGCATCAGGTGTAGATTGTTGGTTAGCTTGTTGTACAGTACCTACTGTAGCTGCCTCAGCAAAGGGTGCAATAGGGGTAGCTTGTCCAGCGTCTACGGGTACAAAGTCTGCAGCTTGAGGTTGAATGTAAGACACAGGCGCTTGGGTAGGTTGCATAGTCTGAGTGATTAAGTTCTGAGTGCGCTGTGCTTGCTGTGCAATAAAGGGGTCTTGTGTTACCTCTCCTACGCCCATACCCCCTGTGGTCCCTAAGCTTTCGCCTGATGAGCTTGTAATGTCCCAAGAAGTCCCATTCGAAGTATAAACAGTGCCTGTTGCGGGATCAGTAACGGTAGCTCCTGCCCCTGCTTCAGAAGCAGGCCCAACAGTGAATGCAGCTGGGTTAGACATTGTTATAGGCACACCTGAAGCAGGGCCGGGGTTTACAACCTGAACATAAGCGGGGATACCACCATAAGAGGGCATACCTGCACCACCAGCGGCTTTCATCATAGCCTCTTCTTGAGGGTTAACGTAAGCTAGTCGGTGAGGTTGACCCCCAATCACAGCTTGGTTAGGTACACTACCACCCTGAGCCATAGCCAAGCCGCCACGGTTCATAAGAGTACCCATAGCTTGAACTTTCTTGCGTAGTCCTTCTGAGGCATTCATAAACGCACGAGCAGTATCTATGTCATCGCCTTGCATACCATTCATCTGAGCTAGCTTGATAAGAGCTACATCACCACCACTAGCATAACCACGTACAGTACCACCAGTAGCCATACCTGTAGCTTGCTGTTGTTGCTGTTGAGCAATCTCTTGCATAGTACCTTTACGTACAAAGCCGGGTGGTACGTATGTAGTGGGAGTACCGTTCATCTCTGTAACGGTCATACGTTGACCTAAGTTGTTCTCATAGATAACCTGCTGAACGCCAGTACCACCGCCTATGGGTGCATACAAAGTAGGATCAACTAAGCCAGGTGTACCAGCGTAGTGTGTCTTGTACGTTACTTGCTGTGGTACAGCACTAAGCCCTGCAGTCTGAAGATTCTTACTGAAAGTACCAGCTTGTTCGTTGCTGATAGATGTATTAGCTGTAATCTGAGGTTGGTTGTAATAGCTAGGAGGTGTGACTTGTTGTGTTACTGTTTGAGGGACAGCTTGTACAGGGGCTACCTCGCCTTGTCCTAAGTTAAGTACCTCTGTGTTGGAAGCTGCTACAGGGGTTTCTTCTTCTAGGATCTTTTCCTTGGCTTTACCTAAGAAGTCCGTAATACCAAAGTACTTACCTGCGCCCTGTGCTTGTTCTAGGCTATTAAATCCTACCCTAAGAGGTGTACCATCAGAAGATACAAGAGCAAAACCTGTATCTGTCTCAACAATACCTGCTTTAGTCCCATCAGGATTCTCATAGGTAGGGTACTTAGACTTGTCAGTATTAGAGGTAGCTGCCCCACTACTATACTGTTCAAAGTTACCTTGTATAGCTGCCTCTACAGGATCTTCAGATGCCATAATAGCAGCCCAATCCCGTGTGTCTGTATTTGCACCAATAGTACCAGAGAGGATTTCACTTGCTTCAGAAAAGGAGGCTCCCGTAGCATCCATAAACTCACCCACATTAGGCTTTGCGTCAGACGTGGCTTTTGTGGCACTTAATTGAGACACCATTGCACTTTGCTCTTTAGCCGCCTTTGCAGCAGCTGCCCTAGTCTGCCGTTGAACATCAGATACAGCCAACATGTAACTGTCCGAACTTCCATAATCTGCACGATCAGGAATCTCTATACCATATTTATTAAGCGCCATCTTGTTCTACCTTCACTTGTCCATTGTCATATATACTGCGCCTGCGATAAACGTCAGTACGGCGACAGTGGTTACTTTTATTACTGTTGTCCAGATAGATTTACGGGTGTCACGCCAAGCCTCTAACAAGCTACGCATCTCAACTATATCTTTCTGAGCAGAGTCATCAAGCAAGCCAATAGAAGCCAGTGCCTCCTTAGCCCCCTTACGAGCAGCACGGTCAAGCATTTCTTCTAGTTCTTCTGGAGTTATTATGGTCTGACCCATGTGCTTTACCGCCTGTAGTTATTGGATAAAGGATAGTTAAGTTATAACATTTATTAGTGGACTTGTCAAGACTTACCACTTACCTTGTTTGACGCCTAAGAAGTACATACCTAGTATTAAAG
>Ga0208134_1000288_pt1 | contig 32960 bp, 55 predicted proteins | sample VirMetDEL_Mar_31_FD_184515 | JGI IMG/M metagenome (GOLD analysis project Ga0208134, IMG submission 184515) | Aqueous microbial communities from the Delaware River and Bay under freshwater to marine salinity gradient to study organic matter... | ecosystem: Environmental > Aquatic > Marine >...
TTAGTTACGTGCATCGTCATAAGTGGTTATCCATCATTCATAGTTTATTAATTAGTAATAGTATATATTATAACATAAAACCCACGCTTTGTAAACGTTTATTTTATTTATTTTTTTTCAATTCATTGACGATAGCCTTTTGAATAACAGGAAGTTCCCATATAGTCATAAAATCAGCTTCTAGATGATCCAATCGATCAGCTTGAAGTGGATATTGTTTTCTGAACTTTGCGTCCTTTTTAGCCAATTCAAGGTCATACTTTTCAGCAAAGTATTCCATATATTGATCGACTTTCTTTTGAAACCATATACCCATAGTGGTACCTTGAAACCATTGGTAGAATGAACTACCAATGACTGAAGATAATATTGATTTAAGCGTAAGTATTAATAGCCAATGCATATTACTTCTCCGTTTTAGCTAGTTTTTTAATAGCTGTAACATAGTTAGGCATTCCATGGTCTACAACACCATCAAAGAATGTCCATCTTTTCCATGACTGAATAATACCATAAAAGAAATCAGTCCACGTTGGCTTTAACGCCTTATCACCAAATCGATTAAAGTATATCATAGTACCATGATGTCTAAATCCTAACCATGCTGGTGGGATTCTGCATACAATATCGTTATTATTCATAAATCTAAAATGATCACACTTTAAATTTTTGATGAATTGTTTACCTCCGACTCTCGGCGATCCGAATGTAAAGAGTTCTTGAGGTTCATAACGCGTGGCACTAATAGTAGCCATAGCAGCACCCAGACTATGCCCAGTAAAATACACATCCTTTCTTACCTTTAATTGATCGTTATGTTCTAGTTCTTTTACAATATCCATCCAGACATCATCAACTTCTTGTTGAAAGCCACCATGAACTTTACCTCCAGCTATTGCTGAATTTTTAATGACTTTAAGATCGGCCATAACATCATTGAGTTTGTTTGGTTCTGTTCCTCTAAAGGCAAACCATATATCATTTTTAGTAGTTGCCACAAGTACTTCAGCACCATCTCTACTAATAATTTTACCTGAAGTAAATCCAAGCTTTTTACAAGCCGTATCTGCAGGCTTAGGATTCATATATGCAATAGCTGAAAGTTGAGCAGCAATCTCAGCTCTTTCCCATATAGTTAATCTATTCTTCATCTTGTTTTTTGACATTGTCATTTTCCACCTTTATTGTTACGTCTCTATAATAGACTATTACTTCACCAAGTTGGTTAATATATCTTTTAATTTCTTGTGTATTATATGCCATTAATTCGTAATCTGCTACAGTCATAGCAACAAACACAGTATCTCCGCCATGTTTCTTTTTAATACTATCAATGAACTTATCTAGGTGAGTATATCCTTCAGGGTATAGATTTTCTTTACCTAGTTTACAATCGGATTTGCCTTCTTTATTCTTTAAGCACTTTTCAATTACTTTAGCATCTGATACTACGTACCATCTTGGTTCTTTTAATTTTAAAGCTCTTGGTAAAACTGGCTGGACAATATCAATTTGTATTGGTTTAGTTATTATTTTTACTTCACGTGGTGGCTGTTGTAATAGACTACAACCACTAATCGTTAAGAGCGCTAATGCGAATGCTATCTGCTTCAATGGCATCAAAAACCTCCTTAGTTCCATTATTAATTCTTGTTTCAATTAGTCCAGGCTTAGCGCTTGCTAGTTTGGCAATGTTATGTCTACGGAATATATCCATATATTCAGACATTTGAGTTTCGTATTGTTGATTTTGAACCTGAAGACCTCTTAATGAATTAGAGGTCTTTTCTAGATTATCTTGAATAGCTTCTATAGCGGCTTTTTGTTCTTGATCTCTTAAATCTTGAGCTAAAATAACCTTTGTTTGTTCTTCTAGCTTGTTTTTCATTGGCACGACAGAAAACTGATAATACATCATACCAGTAAAACCCATAGCAACAATAATTCCAATCAATATTTTACTCATATAATTTTAACCTATATTAGAAGTCTAGACCTTCCTTAGTAATCTTAAATGAATCTGCAGAAGCAGCTTTAAGAGCGGGATCTTTCCATAACTTCATAGCTTTATTAATTGCTTCAAAACCAGAACGAGCTTTAACAACTTGCTTGTCGCCCTTCTTAAGCTTATTAACTGGCTTTTGAACAGTGACTGTCCAAGTTGACATAGCTTCTCTAATATCTTTAAACGTTTTCATTTTTTGCTTCCTTTTTTGCTTCAGCTGCTCTGCGCCTAGCCACTATTCTTTCTACGAATTTACGACCAGCTTTGGTTCTACCATCGTATAGATCTTTCTTTTTCTTTTTCTTAACAGCATCGGGTGGCATAGATACACCACCCGATGCTACTGAATTTGCTGCTGCGTCTTCCCACATATCTTTAAATGTTTTCATCGTTTTAAATCCACGCTAGTTACTAATATTGTTTGTTTAGTTAAAAGATGTTCTACTTGGTATACGTTTAAACCAAATATTTCTCCATAAGCCTCTGTAAAATCAATGGCCTTTACCTTAGTGTTTGCATTAGCAATAACTTCACCGGTGTTTGGAGACGCAATATCTTGAATTAATGTATATGTTCCCGGACATAGTTTATTATTCTTATCAAACCATAAAGCACTTTCTGATATATCGCTTCCAATAAAGTCTTCAATATCCTCAAATACTTTATCTAAGATTTCTTTGATCTCATCATCAGTAAGACCTGTATTTTCTTTAATCAAAAATAAAGCTGATGCGTACGATGCCAGTTTAGTTTGACCAAATGGTAACTTATTGAGTAGCCGTTTTACATTAAATACTAGTCTATGAAAAACCGTGTAAGCTGATTTTTCTTGTGGGGTTTTTCTATCTTTAGCCTTCTTAAGGATCTTTCCTTCAGCATCAATAATGCCTAGTTCATATGCATCGGTCTTATCCCAAGACGAAACTAATAGCTTTAGAAATCTAAAAGCGTAAAATAAATCTGCTGTTCTTGAGACTACGCTCATTAAAGTTTCCTCAGTTTGTCTATTATGACTTGATCTAATGGTATTTCTACCTTAGCATCTTCTGGTAAGTAATTTAAGAAGATTAAAAAAGTCTTTAATATAGAATAATGTTCTGGTTCTATTTTAAACCACATCATTCTATTAGCTGCTTCTATACCAAAAACATTGTATAAAACAATGATATGGTTTAAAATAAGTCTTTCTTGAAGATCTTCATATTGTTCATAACGTCTAAGTAATCTTTTAAGATACTTAAACCGTGTTAAATCTTCTTTAAACTCTTCTACGTCACAACACTCAGGATTATTGTAATGCTGTGACGCATAGAGTTCAAAATTTCGGCTATTAAGTTTGTCAAATATTTTCATCATATATTATCTATACAAGATAATTTAGTCTTCCTCGTTATCAGCCTCGTAACCAGCATCGACGTAATCAAAGAATTCTTTTTTCTTATCACCTTCTAGTTCGCCTGGTGATTTAATACCAAACTTTTTAAGTGCTTTGTTGAAGAATGCTTTGTACTTAGCTTTATCTTCTAAAAGAGTATTCATAGCATGAGCTTCTTCAATTACAGCTTCGCTTACTTCTTCATTAGCTAGTTGTAATGCTGCTGCTACTTCTTTATCTTTAGATAAACCTTTCTTCATCTTTTCGATTTTCTTAACGGCACCAGTCATATTATCACTCATCTTAAGAGCAATATCTACAGCTTTCTTAATAAGTTTCTTATCAACTGCTTCGTCAAGATCTTCATCGTCGTCGTCGCAAGATTCTTCTTTAACTACAGAGCCATCTTCTTTTTCACCAGACTTCTTAACTTTATGCTTGCCTTTAAACTCTTTTTCGCCTTTAGCTTTAGGCTCAGCCACTTCATCAACTTCTGGCTTGTCATGGGTATAACCCTTCTTAGCAAGAGCTTTATGTTCAGCTTCGTCTTTAGCCACTTCTTTTTCACCAGTCTTTGGATCAAACATATCGTGTGGATATTTAACTTCTTCTTTTACTTTACCTTCTAATACATCGCTGGCTGCTTGAGCTACGCTTGCAATGATATCGTCTTCATATTTTTTCATCAGTATTCTCCTATTTTATGAAAAGCATGCCCGTAATAGCTGTAGCGGCTGCCGCAGCGATAATCCAGAACAATTTATTAATTATACTTACTGTTGCCGCATTTTCACGTACGACCTGATCTAACTTATCAACTCTATTTATAAGACCTAATATTTGCTGCCCTTGTTGCTTATTAATTTCAACGAGAGTTATAATTTTTTCTTCAGCTCTAGCTAAGGCAATAATAGCCTCGGCCATTTGATCAATCTTGGTCTCTATGCGATCAAGTCTTAATTGAGCTTCAGCTCTCTGCTCGTGAGCAGTAACATTAGACATATTTGTAAACCCTACATTTAAGAGGTGTTACCCCTTTGATTAATCTATGATATTCAGTACTTTTGATATCGAACACCATTCCTTTTTTTAATAGCCAAGGCAAGCATTTCTGTATTTGAAATTGCCAACCTTCGCCTTCTAAAATTTCTATTTCTCTGTCTTCAAAGTCTCTATGCCAAACGAATTCAGCATCTTCACACATTGGGTCAAAGGTTCTTACCTCTCCATTTTCCCAATATGGTTTACCAAAAGTAAGATCCACCACCTTTAAGCCCCAAGTCTTTAGCATACTTTGGGAGACGACATGCCCAATAGCCTGCTTTCATTTTATCAGTCTTAGTATCACAGTTGTGGCGAGACGCAAAGTTTCTTGCAGCATCTCTATCTCCAATCTTTGATGTAAGACCACCCTTCTCGTCGCCAAATTCTATTTTCTTTACGTTTCCTGTCTTGGTATTTCTAACGTAAACAACGTATTTCTTTTTACCACTAGATCGCTTAGGTTTATTTAACTCAGGCTCAGCTGCTTCATCAATTTCAATCATAGGTTGTTCCAAAGGTACATGTTGACCTTCATAGATACCAAATCTTTCTTCAATATGTTCTAAAAAATTATGCATGATCATCTCTCCACCTTTGAACTTCTGCCTTAGCAGTAGCAATATTCTTATATCCAGTTATGGGGTATCTTGGAGTGTCTCCGCTCTTATCAAATACAGTTGGCAACACTTTCTGACTACCGTCCTTATTGAACTTCATAGAGTCCATACCTGACAAACGAATTTCGAACTTACCATCAGAGGTTACATGTTTAAATACTTTTTTGTTACCTGCATCATAACCATCTGGAACTTTTTTCCATTTGATCTTAGCTTCAGTAATATATTCTTTAAACCCGTACATTAGTTACCCTTTATAGTTCGTACTAACTTACTTATAATCATTTTAATAGCGACTTGATACGCCCAACCATATCCATAAAACACATGGAACGTATGATTTTTTTCTATCTTATCTTTGCCACCAAACTTTCTAGTCCAGTTATCTACGTATTCGCCTTTGTATCTTAACACAGCATGCGATACTTTCCACTTACTTGGACCTACTAAACAAATACCAGCTTGATGCGTAAGTAACATCCACCACATTTTAAGATGACTTTCGCCGCATAGTCTATATAGAATTGATAGAGAATAGTCTTCGCAATCACCAACAAATTTACCTTTATCATCAGCTGAGTATATAATCTTCCACGAATCAGCAGCACCAAATTGATCTTTATCAAGCTTGTACTTCCACTTTGATGTAAACGATGATACTATTTTATCTCTTGCTTTTAATTCATCTGCATTATTCATTTTTTCTGTCCTTTTATCCATCTAGTAGCAATTGCGTTTTCAGGTGCTTTGGCTGCCCAAGTTTTTATTCTTTTAAACGCCCCAATTGTTTGACTTTCAATATCAGAACCTTTAGAGTTATCAACAATGATTAATCTATTTCTAAATAACCCTTGGAATTTACCAATATTCTTTTGAACATCTTTCCACATTTTAGTAACTAAACCGTCTTCTAGAGATCGATCTCTTAACTTGTTTCTTTCTAATGCAGTTTCTAAATCTGTATTAACAAATATCATATGAACAGCATAGCCAATTTCTCTTAACATATCAACTTGCTTTTTAATCTTAGCATAGTCCTTACCAGTACCATCAATAACAATACCCATTCTACCTTGAAGAGCAAAGTTCATTTTCCTACCAGTAATTGCTTTTGCTTTAGCTCTTACAGATTGACCTTGAGCTGACGCAATGTCCTCTGGAGAAGCAGTAAGTCCTGCTTTCTTTAATCCCTTTTCAAAAGCATCATCAGAATTAATTAATCTAAAACCTAATGCTTGTAAAGCTGTTTTACCTACAACAAATGATTTACCACTACCGGGACCACCTGCTAGAAAAACCGCTTTAAAAATAGAAGGATCATTTACGCCTTCCATAAGTTCTAAATGTTCTTTAAAATTATCCATTATTTTTTAATATCGTATCTAAATGATTTATCTTTAGCTTGACCTTTCTTTGTAATACCATAGCCAGCCATTTGAGCTAGTGTTTGTAACTTAGGCCAGTTCTTTTCAGATTTTTGTTGGCGTCTAGCTTTAAACATATCGTCTTTAATCTTTTTAAATAAAGTATCAACTATATCCATATCATCCATTACAAGAGGAGATTCATCTATAGAGTCTTCTTTAGCATACTTAGCTTTAAGTCTATCTAGCTCAGCTTTACGATCTTTAGCTCTCTTATCTAGATCAACACCTTTACCCTTTAAGCGTTTAGTTAATCTTGATGCAGCTGATTTAGCTTCTTGGATTTCTTTAAATGATTTCATTACTTTCCCCTTACCTTTGCAGCAAGATCTTTATCAGCTTTACCCCAAGTACCGGAAGATTTAGTTACAAAGGAATTAACTCGAGCTAAACCCCACTGAGTTGGATTTGTTCCTGGTCTATGGCTTGACTTCCACGCAGCATAACCACGATCGAATACTTTCTTTAGGATACCATAAGGCATTCCTGACTTATCAGCTTTTTTCATAAGGGCTGATTTAGCATCAGCTTCTTCTAAAGATTGAGCAAAACTTTTCATTTCACCAAACTTCTTTTTATAATTCTTTGTGTGTTTGCTTTCGGGAGCATTAGGTTTTGGCTCATCGTACTTAGCTTTTTCTTTTGAATCCATATCTGAATATGTCTTTTCACCTAATAGTTCAACATCATCTAACCAAACTCTTTTCTTCCATTCGCCAAATTCAACTACTAGGAAGTTAGTACCACATCTATTAATAACACCAATTTGATTTGTTTCTTTTAGAACAACCTCGTCACCTTCTTTAAAAAGATTACCTGTTATAAACTGTTCTCTTTTTTCTGATACTGTTTCTAGTTCAACATGTTTACGATGCATATGAGTTTCTTTTAGACCCATACCCTTTCTAATTGTATTGAACAAAACCTTTGAATCTTTATAACCTTTAGGCATTCCCTTTGAAAAGTTTTCTAAGTCATTATCTGAAGCATACGCTCTAAGTTTAGATGCAGACATACCTTCAACGCCTTCAGCATCTGGATCTCTTTCTCCAGCTGAAACAACTTTAATACCATTTTCGAAGTTATAGAAACCATGTCTAGAATCGACACCGTTATATTTGTTGAGTAGAGTATCAAACTCTTTTACTCTATCAGAACCTGCAACCATAGTTACTGAGGTATAACCTTGGTCATATAATTTAGTAGCAATGTCCATAACATGTCTGACATCAGCATCAGCCATTACGCTACGAGCATGCTTTGGAAACATTTTACGTAAAAACTTTACTTTCTCTTTAAACGACAAAGGATTCTTTTTAGGATCTTGCGACTTTGAACCATATATACGATATGGATTACTACCAGCCGTTTTCTTTAGCATGTCAAAAAGTTTCTCATGACCTGAAGTTGGTGGATTAAATCTACCAAAGACGAAATAGACTTCGCCTTTAGCTTCAGTTAAATATTCGCTAAAACTCTTAAATTCCATATTATTTGTCTTTACCTTTACTCTTCAGTTTAGCTCTATCAGCTTTCTTGATTGCTGGCAATAACTTTTTAGCAATCTTAGCAATTGCACCTTTTTTACTAGCTAATCTCTTTTCAATGCCAGCTCTGCCAGCAAATGATAGATCACCTTTCTTTTTGTCTTTAAGGATTTTTTGGATCATGATATCACGAGCTTTTTTCGTGGCACGACCTTTGAGTTTTTCAGGAGATGCTAATTTTCTTGCTGCTTTCTTTTTACCTAGAGCAATTTTAGCTTTGTTTTTTCTGAAGCTAGCTTTCATCTTCATTCTATGCTGAAGTGTCATTGCTTCAGAAAAGTCTGCAGAGTCTTCGGATAGATCTGCTTCGTGTTCTTTAAACGTTTTCATGTTTATCCTCGGTTCCATTTAGTTAGGATTATCCCAACCTTTTATAATATCTTTGCTAAAGTTGTTGGTAGAAAATTCTAATCTATCAACTAGTTTAACTGCTCCACCTTCCATACGATCTATTGCAACAAAACCTTCGGGGTTGGTTACCTTAAATCCGGATTTAGTCTTAACAAAAGTACCAATTTTGTTTAAGCCATTTAGTTTATTTATAATAATTAATTTGCCATCTACAACTAAATTTTGTAAATCAAACACATTTTGCAAGTTTTTTAGATTAGATTTGTCAAAGAATTTAAGCAGCGCATCGCGTTTAGCAATTTGAGTATCTTTGCCCTTTTGACTACTTCTTTTATCTATTTCTTTTTGGTATCGTTCTTGGACAAACGCAATAAGACCCATTGCATGAGCCTTAGTATTTGTAATTCTTTGACCTTCTCTAACCTTCCTATTGTTATACACATTAATAACAAGGTTTAGTTCTTTGTTTGATTCTAACTCTTTAAGCGTAGATCCAGATATTTTTTTAAATAACTTACCAGCATCTGAAAGTTTACTATTAAGTAATTCAGTATCTTTTTTAGTCAGCGTAGCAGTTCCTGATAGATCGGATAAAGTAGCATCAACCATCCAAACATCTTTTGAAGCTTTTAATTTTGGCACAATTTCTCTACCAAATTCAGCTCTCATTGTTTCAAATGTTGCTCCACTATATATTGTATGCCATACTATACCAATCTTAGCTCGTTCAATATCTTTTGCTAAGGCAGATCCTGTTGGAACGGCATATGCAATTGTATTAGGATGAAAAACTACGTGCTTAACTCCGCTTATAGTTTCAGTTTTAAGATCAGACTTATCAAACATAAAGTCACCTTGAATTACACCCTTTACGCCAAGTGGCTTAATGTAATCAAAGGCCATCTTTAATTTTTTAGCTAGATCTCCAGAAGTATCAGCATCAATATCAGCATGAGACTTATAGATCTTTGGATTAGCATTAAAGATACCTTTCTTTGCTACAAAGAATTGTCCATCAGATGGATCTTCTCCAGCAAATACAGCAGGAGCACCATCCCATTTAACAGTGACGTCTACTGCAGATTTTGCATTACCGGATAGCATATCTCGCAATGATCTCAATGCAAGTATAGCTTGACGCGCTCCCTTAACTCCACCATCGAGGATCAAATCTTCAATATGAGTCATATGGGTGTTCTTTCCTGCGGCTTCAGCCAATTGTGTTTTAAAGCCTTTCATTATTCGTATACCTTTACGTACGCGCTTGAATCTTCTGATTTAGATCCAGCATAATTAATAATTTTAGTTAGCCATCGATTAGCTTTGGTTCCAGTATTCTTATCAACATTGTATACAACATATAGACATGCCAATTTAGAACCAACCCAATAAACATCCTTTTGTGATAATTCTTTTTCAAAGTTTTCAACCGTATCATTCTTATAGAAATGATTATACAGTTCAAAAAATACTTTAATTGATCTTTTATCACCTTTAACTATTTTCTTTGCTAGTTGATTGATTTTACCATTGTCTGGTATTTTCTTTCTAAATACAAGTTTCATAGCATCTGACATAATGCCATAACCAGCACCGCCGCCTCTGGCAGTTTTAAGAGCAATTTCACCTTTGATAGCCCCACCTGCTGAACCAGCTCTTAATTCAAATTTACCTTCGTCAAAGAGAATAGTAGCACCCTTGTTTGACCAGAAAGTTCCACGAGTTTCGCCTTGGAGAAGTATTTTAAGTAGCTTATGATCATCAGTATCAGGTGGGAGTTTAATGTTATATTCTTTAGCTTTTGCTTTCTTTTTGACTAGCTTAAGGGATATACCAACCAATTGGCGATCAACAAATGCTTGTAGTAGTGACTTATTATAAGCAGCAATTGAACTTGTATCAAGAGATTTAAGATTAAATGATTTTTCAACAGCCCAGAAGTCTCCAGGATTCCACTTATCATCTTTAATTGGTTTTTGATCTGAATTTTTATATGCTACGTTTTTAAAAGCGTAAACAGTATTCATTAATTTACTGTTTCTATGGAATGTTTGAGACTTATTAATATAACCTTCTTTGACTAAGATCTTAGCAGACTCATATGATGAGTGGAACCAACCATCTTCCACACCTAGTATTTCTTCAAATGAGGCATCAACATAAACTCTTTTATATGCAGCTTTAAGAATATCTTCTTGTATAAAGAAGTCTTCTTCTTGAATACCATTATCAAGCATTGCCTGACATATAACGCATTGATGACTTTCAGTAATCTTGGTATTAAGAGTTCCACCGCCGGCTCCACCACCTCCGCCGAAGACTTTACTCTTACCAAGATCTGATGAACTAATGGTTTTACCATTGCCATGGAGATTAAATGGCTGGCCTAACTTTTTAAATATTTCAGTCTGAGCTAAAGCATCTTCAATTTCAGTTACTTTAAAGGTTCCACCCTTGGCCAATTCAAGTGGCATTCCATCTCTAATGAGTCGCGCTAAAATGTCAATACGAGCTTCACCTGTATTAGCATTAGGTTTTTTAAGTTGGCTGGGAGCAAGTCTAACAGCTTCACGAATTGGTTCTAATGTGGATAAAAAGCTTTTCATAATTGTATTATAACACTCCTTTTGGTAAATGTACAATACTATTTATAATATTTTTTTTCTTACTATTTAGAATCGTACGACTTATTTGGCGCTACATTGTCATTTTCATCAACAACTATTATTTTAAGAAATTCAAGCGAATCAATCATTTTAGCTCCACCATCACGAAGCCCAATCATATATGATGTATATCCAACACCTACTATACCAAATAGCATTATAAAATATTCCATTAAACAAATTCCTCGTTTTTTTCGACTGAGGCGATATAGCCTTCAGATTTCATACTATTTTTAAATTTGATAGCTTCTTTTTGAGTTTCAAATAGGTATTTATGCAATGGATCTTTATCACCTTTAGTAAAGCTTACAACCCAATATTCTAAGGATTTCATTCTACAACCTCTAACCATTCGAATTGGCCATACTGAGGATTAAATTGAGCACATGATGTTTTTGCTGCATCAAGACGCCAAGAGTTTTGTACCGATGTTGAACCCAAAATAGATCCTAAAATAAAACTAATTACCGCTGCAACTAATACTATAATACCTGTACTCTTATACATTTTCAGACTCCATATACTTTTCAACTGGTTTAAGTTCAATAAACTTTCTACGCGACTTCGAAAAGCCTTTCATAGGTTTACTAAATTCTTTATACTGTTTAGATATTGTTGATCTAAATCCAACACAATGACCTTGTTCATTTAAGATATATGTGTGATTTAAAACTGGATGTTTACATTCATCCCAATTAGTAACTTCTTTAAAGGCTCTTAACATTAACAAATCTCCTGAGATACTGTATGGATATAAACATCTAGTCTTTCGGCATGACGGATTGGAAGAGTTGAATCGTAAGCTCTTGGTGAACGACCATCAGCAATTGCGTGTACTGTACGAGCTCCACGTGGCATTAAACAAACTCTATATCTAAATATAGGCTGTGGTTCTATATCAGACCAACCTGAATCATATCGATATTGCTGTGACATTTGAGTTTGTTTAGCAATTTTGTTAATGGACTTTACAGATTTTCTAACCTGTTCAATTAAAAGCATATCGTTTACAGAATTAACATCAGCTGTAAATTGGTAACTATCTGATCTACTCATTTTATACTCCATGGGTCATATGTTGATAAGATTCTTTACATTCATTAAGTCGATCGCCGCATACGCAGGTTATAGATTCTTCAAGACTTGGTGCACCAACTATGTCTCTTACCTGTTCTTCAGTAAGAGTTTCTTTTATTAGGCTTTTAATAATTTGTTCTAGATTCATAATATTCTCCTTAAAGTCCATGACAAAGTTGTCTCATTGGTAATTCTTCAAATACATTACCTCTAGCAAAGTTTGTAGCTGGAGCAGACCAGCTTTTTGCCATCAGCATATCGCCAACTTTAAAGCTTTCATTAGTTTTGTTATCGATTGCTTTGGGGGATTTTTTAACTACAAAACCTACAACACTTTGACGACCATCATTATCTTGAATTAGCTTAATGTAATTCCTACCTTCGTCCATTATATATTGAGTGGTTTCGATTGTATGTTCGTACCTAGTATGCAGTTGATTTTGCATAAGATTCAGTAATTCTTGGGTTTTCTCAACTAGTTGTATCATAATGTAGTTCCTTTCTTTATCATTTAATATAGGTATATTATATCATAAAGAAAGGAGTGTGTAAACATTTATTTCACTTTTATTTAGATCATTTAGTTATAAGAGACCATCTAAAGGGAATATATTGTGTATAACCTCACCACATGCTTTAGCTATTTCCATGTGTTCTTTTTGAGTTCCATTATCAGCTCTTAGATCAATATAGTGAATCCATGAGCGTAATGTCCCATTGACATACATACGAGAGTTGGTTAATCCTTCAGGCAATACAGCTCGAGCTTGTTCTTTAGCAATGCCTTTATCAATAGCCCAGTCATAAACTTCACGGCTCTGACGAATAAGAGACATCTGTTTCATTCTAAAGTCTTCATTGATTCCACGATGAACTTCGTTTGTTTGGTCAATATCAATACTAGCTTGTCGATTCTTTGTATCTTGGAATCGAGCATCTCGAGTTACAAATGATAGATCTCTAGTAGGATCTGCATATCTTTGAGAGAACTCTTGGAATGAAAATGATCTATGACGAAGAATCTGTCGCGCAATATCCCTGGTGGTATCAATTTCCATACAAACAGATACCATTTCTAATGGACTCCAATGTTTGTGCTTAATTAAATACTCTACTAGCTTTTGAGACGTCGCTTCATTGTTTTGATTACTAGGATTAGATACCCTAGCGCAATAAGCAACCATCTGCAAAAGATCATTTGAAAATTCGCTTTGTGCAGGTGGTTGACTATACGACATAAGTTTCACATTAAACATCTACTATTAATCCTTTTTTTCAAGCCAAAGTTGAACTTCACAAGCAATAAGTGTTACACTTACTACCAACTGTACTGGATCAAATAGAACAAAACCAGTAACAAGACCTACAAGGCCGATTGTAATACCAGTGCCGATAGCACCACGTGTTTTCATAAATTTACTTAACATATTGTTTCTCCTTATACTTTAAAGTTTGCGAATGAGTCTTTGTTGTTGTCATTATTACCCCAAGTCGCAATTGGTTTATCAGGGATAGTCATATCAGACATAATGTCAGATTGAGCTGATTCTTCAACATCATATAACTTCATTCTAGCTCGATCAATACCAATTACGAACCTTTTGTATTTACTTACATCATTATAACGATTTTTTAACTGCTTAACCATAACCTGATTTAGTTCATCTAATTCTTCAGTAGCAATCAAAGCAAACATTAAATCGGCCGTAGCTGGTAAACCAAACGATTCAGAAGTATCTTCCAATCCAACATCAGTGTTACCAAAACCAGATCGTGTAGTTTGAGTTGCTGTCATAATTGGAACATTAAACTCAATAGCTAAACCACGTAGTTCTTCAGCAATAGCTTTAATGTATGTATAACTATTGATACTTCCACCCATTGCTTTCATACGAGAAGATGAACAAATATTGAGATAATCAATATAGATCATATCAGGAATAAACTTCTTTTTCATCTTCATTTCATTTAACAATGCTCTAAAGTGGCCCGAATGTGCGCTACCTGTAGGATACTGTTTAATGATTAGTTTACCAATAGTACCAGTTGCAATCTTTTGAATCTTTTTAGAGAACACATCTTTAGATAATGTTTCAAGCTGTTGAATTGGTAGATCCATAAGATTAGCATCAATACGTTCAGCAATCTTTTCTTCAGCCATTTCCATTGTAATGTATAATACGTTTTTGCCTTGTTGTAAAACAGCAGCAGCGTTATGACACATGAACAATGATTTACCTACACCAGTACCAGCAAGACAAACGTTTAGCGTTTTGTTTGGAATACCACCTTTAGTGATCTTATTAAAGTAATCAAGATCAAATGGTATCTTTTCTTCAACACTATTATAGAATTCAAAACGACCATCAGCATCATCGATATAATCATGACCAATTTGTTGATCAAATGAAACACCAAGGGCTGTTGATAGAATATCAGGAATAGCACCTTCGCTTCTTTCTGTATCTTTGCCATCAATGATTTGAATAGAATCCATAATCGCAAGATAAACCGCTCGATCTTTACACCACTTTTCTGTTTCAACAATAAGATATTCAGTATCTAAATCAGTCTTAGTGCCAATTTCTTTAATGAGATTAGCAGCCTCATTTAGCATTTGGTCTGGAGCAGATACTTTTTGTAACTCAATATCTAATACTCTACCGGTTGGTAGTTTATTGTTAACTGCGACAAAACCTACAATCAGATCGAATACTATCTTGTAACAACCGTCAAAGTATTCTTTCTGAATGTATGGTATTACCCTACGACAGTATTCTTCATTATTTAGTAGATGGCTCAGTACGTGTGTTGGGATCTCGTTTTGCAATTTCTGTCGTTCCTTCTTCAATAATATGAGTTAATAGTTCGCCAATATAGTCATTGAATTTCTGATCTTTACATAGATCATCATGATCAAAGTCTCCAGGATCAGAAATATTATATGTAAATGACAAAGTTGCCATTCCTAACTGTGTATCTTCCTTGATAGACACAGTACCATATATAAATCTAACACCTTCAAATGGAGACTTATCAGTTAGATGCAATGCATAAAAATCAGAATCCGGATGTTCTACCGTAATGTAATGATTATCCATCTATTATACCACACTTTGGTTGTTTTGTAAAGGACTATTTGGTGCTTCAGGATCAAAATCAATTAAAGATTTATGACCAATCTGATATTGCTTAATCAAGAAGTCTTTAAACTTTTGAGTTTTCAGAATAGGTTCCCAGAATTCATCTTCTTTAGTAGCCTTTTCGCGAACCTTAGGTTCAACCATTTCACCAGTATCTTGATCTACACGACAGTACCAACCATTATTAGGCTTAACAACAAAACCACCAGCAAGAGCGATTTCAAGTAGACCTGAATTACGTTCGACACCACCATCCCAAGAGACTGAGACTGGGATTTTAGATTTTTCTTTAACCATTCGTGACTTTTCAACATTGATTATGAAATCATAACCAGTAACTTCCATACCTTGCTTGTTTTGTCTACGACCTAGAATCCAGATATTATCAGCTGAATAGTAAATACCAGTACCACCGGAAACTACAGCTTTAGGGAATAGACCCATTTCTTGATACGTATGATTAATGGCCAATAGAGGTACATCTTTCATAGTCAAGTAAGGTGTTACCATACGGAATAAACCCTTAATAGCTTTAGCTCGAGACATATCAGCAACTGATTTCTCGTTCAAAGCATCTTCTAGTTCTTTCTTAGAAGCAAGGTTACCAATAGAATCAATAACAATAATCACTTTATCTTTACGATCAATGTTATCTAATTGACCAACAAGATCAAACTTAAGCTGTTCAACATCGGTAATTGGTGTATGAAGTACACGACTAGTATCGATACCAAAAGCTTCAAAGTATGACTGAGGTGAACCAAACTCTGAATCGTAAAACAACATTACAGCATCTTTATTTTCTTTAAGATACGCACCAGCCATAAGTAAAGCAAATGACGTTTTAAAGTGTTTTGATGGACCTGCTAGTACAGTAAGACCTGATGTTAAACCACCATCTGGATCTCCGGATAAGGCAACATTGATCATTGGTACTTCAGTTTTAGTCATGGACTTGTCACCAAAGAAGATACTTTCAGATAATATATCTGTAGTTTTAATCTTTGAATTCTTTCTTAGTTTATCCATTACACTCATCGTACTTTTCTCCTACCATATTGAGTTTGTTCACTTGCTGAATCTCGTTTATGACGAGCAATTGCTTCGGCTTTCTTGCGCTTACGTTTCCATGTAGGCTTTTCATAATACTCTTTTTTACGAAGATCTTGTAGAATACCTGCAGCTTCTACAGCTTTCTTAAATTTTCGTAGTGCGACATCAAATGGCATGTCTTGTGGTGGCCGTGTGTTATTTTTACCTTTACGGTATTTTTGTGGCTCGGCTGTTAATTTTATACTTGGCATATTTACTCTTCTCTTATTTAATTGATACGTATATTATAACATAAATTCAGTCAATTGTAAACTGTTTTTTTCACATTTATAATTTCTTTTCTTATTATCTTGTACCATGAACTTAGTATCAACAAAATCTAACTTGCCTTCTAAGTATTTTTTAACCATGGCTGCCGGATGCTCAGCTGTAGTTACTGGTACGTTTTGACACATATGATTAAGTGATCTTTTGGCATTGACCATCTGATAATCAGTTGGTAGTTTCATCAACGACATAGCTTCTCGTACTGTTAAGAATCTATCTTCATCTGGATGCGCTATACTTGTTGGCATATGACCTACGAATGCTCCAATCTTATCCTTAGGAATTTCAACACCTTTACGCATAATGTTACCACCGGCTTTGAGCTTATGATACGCTCTATCGCATTTACGAGCAACATTATCAAATCCATGTTCTCGCATCCACTCAGCAACCTTGTTATAGGTTGTGTGTTCTTCAATATAATCTTGCACATTTATTGTCTTAGTAATCTTAGCAGCAAACTCTTGATGAGTAATCCCACCCTCGATACTGTCTAAGATAAATTTGTAATATGGATCATCAGATGGCTTTTTATCATTACACAAAATTTGAGACATTGGATCATTTTTATCGTTTACTACAGCTCTAATATCATCAGCAATCATTGTTGGTTGAATATTGATATATTCAAACAATGGCACTGTATCGCCTTTCCAGAAGAAGTAGAACGTACGATCTCTTACTTGACTTAGACCATGTAATAATGATTTGGTTTTAAAGATACTAAATGTATAACCATTAGCTTCAGCTAGTTTACGTAATCTTTTTACTACAGGCTCTCCCATCTTAGAAGCAAGTCTTGGAGCGTTTTCTCCCCAAAAAACTTTTGGAGACATTTCACTTAGAACGTATTCGGCTGATTTTACCATCCAATCATTTGCTGGATTGTTACTTGAAGCAGATGGGCTGAGTGAACTTAGACCAGCACATGGACATATAGTATTAACTACATCTACGTTAGACGGGTGTTTGACTCCCTCTGAGAGGTTTAAGTAAGGTATCTCATTGTTATAGTAGTTTCTTAAATGTTCTTCATTAGCTTGAAAGCCGTCAAAAGTAAGAAAGTATTCTGGTCTTGTTTTAAAGATATTCTCCATTGCGATGGTTTCTCCACCAATCAATGGAACGATGCTTGCCCAGGTTGTCATATTAGAAAAATTCCTCAAGTGTATTATTATTTATAGTTTCGATTCCATTCCAATATGGATAGAACTCTCTAGAAAGATGTATTGACTTTGGCTTTTCCATATACTTAAAGTCAAGTTCTCCTGCTTTATTTAGTAACTTATCAGTCCATCTTATGATTCCATACTGTTTTTCAATATAGTCATTAAACTCATTACGAATATCAGTACGTTGTTGCCATGAACCCCAGAATGGTTGACCTTTATAGTAACCAGACTGCGGAAGCTTTCGTGATTCATGTTCAATAGGTAATAACTCGTATATTTTAGCATCGTATTTACTAGCTTCAGTTATATATCTATCAGCCAATTCTTCTACACTTGCTTCTAATCTAATTAAGTGGTGACGAACATCGATATTACCAAAATAACAATGTAGTTCATCATACTCATCAGGAATAAACGATTTAAATCCATCGTTTAAAGCGCCATTAAGAGTTTTAAATGGAATACTATTAACTGTCCATCCTGGTCTATACATACATATCGCATGACTATCACCAATAATAACATTACGAGTCTGATTAGGAACATCAATTCTGATTGCTGTATTAAACATTCTTTCGAGATTAACAAGATCAACGTTATACCATTCTGGCTGAACATCGCGTTTAGCGGCAGCCAATTTGTTTTTAATCATTTCGTGATATGGTGGAAAGTCCATACCTATAGAATAGACTTGGCCTTTGAATTTAGAAAAGTTAACAGTGTTAGCAACATATGGAAAACCATAAACGCCACCAAACATATTAAGACCACCGCTATAGTCACTACCGTGGTAAACCCATAGATTATCGTAATCATTATGCTCAGTAATTTCTCCGCCATAGTTAACGGTACAGTTTCCATATTTTTCCTTAATCATATCGCCATATATAACGCCTTGAGCTCCTCTATGAGAAGCATGCCTTTTTGCGATAGGTATAAATGGACAGTTAATTATATTTTTCATTTAAAAGAATGCACTTAAATTATTTTGTGGTGCTTTAGCTCTTGCTACTTGGCGTCTTCCACATGCCTTTTCATCATCTCTTATTTGTAGATATACACCATACTGACAACATAGAACCTCAGTACCATAATACTTTAATCCATTCTGTTGCTCATTAAAAAGATAAGAGCCATTGTCTAATTCTATATTGTAGCCCGATTCATGAAAGATAACATCCTTAGTTAAACCAATTTCAGCAGCGTTTTCTCTTATAAAGTAAATTGCTTCAGCTAGATATTTATTAGGAACATCTGGCCATAGTAATTTTATCGTATAAACTGCTCCTGGTCCTGGGGCTACGAATCTTTGGTCATGATGGTATTTCATTTGAGGCAAAACCGACGTAGAAGTAGCGCAATGGAAACCATAGTATTCGCCAACTCCTGGTAAAGTTTTCAACAAAGTAAACACTTCAAAAAGATCTTTAGCCGCTAGCATACCTTCAATGATTTTGCTGTCTCTAAAAGAAGCAACCCATTCGCTTACATCAACTGGATGAAACTTACGATCAGGTTCATTGTACTTTTTACGACAATAGTTTCTACCAGATGTTTGAATAGACGTATGTAACTCAGTCGTTCCCCAGATAGGTTGTTTATTTCTTATAGCTTTATCAACGTTATTACGTAGAGACTTAATATAATCAGCATCGCCATCAGCAATACGATCAAAATCAACAAAGGTTCCTTCCTTGCCTGATACTACCCAGTGAACGCCACGAGCTCCATAGAAGTGAGATATGATAGTGTTACCCACAATATTAGTATCGCTCATTCTAGATGTTGCAATTTCAGTACCAATAAATCTCATACGATCATCTAATGTAATTGTTGGATGAAAGTACTCTACGTTTTCCCCTAAGCCATGATCAATTACACCATGACGATTTAAATTTTCGTATTGATCATTAGTAAAACCTTGTTTGATAGCAGCACGATCGTTAATCTTTTTTAAGAAATGATTAAAGTCGAGCATAAGGTCTTTATCAAATGACCACCAATCATAATTGTAAGAACTAGTAGCCAATTAAGCCCTCTCGCACTAAATGAATTACGTTTAAGTCTGGATGAACCTTTTTGATTTCTTCAATTTGAATAGGGTCATCCTCAAAGTGTAGTCCAATCTTAAATGATTCTTTAAGCTTTGTGATACATTTAGCTTTATGAATACCTGAAGCTTTTCGACTATATGCGTCATCGCTTCGTTTTAGTGGATTAAACATAACGTGGTTATGAATTTGCCTAGATTTTAGCATACTAATTGTTTCTAGTTCTTGTTGGTAAGAACGACCAGTGATGATGACATCAGCCCGACCAGGACGCACACCAGTTACGTCCTCGCCAAAATAGATTACACCATCAATATCAAAGGTATTAATTAACTGCTTAGGCATAGTCATTTTCACCTGATTGGAATGTATAAGTTAGGTTTTCGACTTTAGGATTATTTTCTTTAAGTTGTGGACGAGTAATATCAGTTAGAACTCTACGAGCTAATGCGTCACATTCAAACTTAGAATCAGCAGTTTTAAGTTGCTGTGGTGGAGTCTTTTGTGACCATGCTGATGGACCACGTAAGTAACCAACAATACCCATTTCAGAAGCAACCTTAACGAATCGAATAGCATCGTAAACGATACCAGCACTATTTGGAGAATCTTGAACAGATAATCTAGCAGTCAATTCATAACGAGCTCCAGCCCAACCCCAAAACACCATGTCAATATTAGCAATCTTGTTATCTGATCCGATGTACTCATCGCCTGGTTTTTGGAAAACTGTAAGTGATGGACCAGCATACATTGTAAGACCAGCAATATCCTTACCACGTACTGCGGCTTGGCCATTTAGTACATTTTCTTTAGAGATATGTTTGTTCTTCAAACGATCTTTAGTTGCCATGTTTAGGAAGTCTGTATTAGCAGTACGACCTGTACGACGCATATCACCTTGAGTTGTGCCACAAGCTTTATTTTCTTGAATATGCTGAGTTACCAATAAACCAGAATCCATAATAGATCCTTGAAGGACTTCAGACAAACGAGACGCACCATAATCAGAACGCATATCAGAACCAACAATTGTTACACCATGTTCGATAGCAAGCTGTTCTAATTCCATAGCATCTTTAGTAGAAATATAAGTTGGCATACAGTTAACAACATGAACACCGGATCTAATAGCATTTTCAATGTGCCATCTGGCAGCTTCTTCTGAACCTACTGGCATATAGTTAAGTAGGACATCAACATTACGAGCTTTAAGAATATCACGGTATTCAGAAGCAGTAATTGGAGTTGTTTCTGTATCTTCCAAAAACGTAATAGCTTTATCTAGATCATGCATGTGAGGCGCGATACCATCCAACGTAGGCGAACGATATACAATCGACTCATTAGCAATACAGCTCATGTCATGACCTGGAGGAAATACTTCCATGTTACAATTTGGTTCTGCGTAAATTGCTTTATTTAGCCGTTGACCAACTTTACGAGAATCAACGTCAAAGCCAACCACGAAGTTAAAATTCGGAGCTGAATAACCACCAATGTCTTGAAACATTAGGCCAATTGTATCTTCTGGATTTTCGTTATAGTATTGAACACCTTGAACCAGTGCAGATGAACAGTTGCCAACACCGGCAATTGCGATATTAATTTTAGACATTTATGTTTCCCTTTATTTCAGTTTTTTAATGTGAGGTTGACTGGGTTTTAATCAGAGTAGCTCACCGTTTGTTTAAGTAGTTATAAGGTATATTATATCACACTTTTGATCAAATGTAAAGGGAAGATGTAATATTATTCAATAAAAATATCAATCCAATACCATTAAGTAATATAAGAGCTCTATCCTGCCAGAGAATAGACACCCATAACCATAACATAATTCCAATAGCAGACAAAGATAGATCTACAAATTGTAGACCATCAACGCCTCTAATAGACATAGCGGCTAGAACAAAGACTGAAGCTACCCACTTTACGTACCAATCTAACGTTTTCTTATTTTTCACTGGTTTCATAATCAACTACCTTTTTACATTCTTCAAAACTTCTCATACTATATCTCACGCCATATAGATCATCAGTGTTTTTTACTGAAACTGCTAACCATATCAATAATAAAGTTCTTAATAATAATATACCATTCTTTCTACTCACTATCTCTCCTGGGCACCATTCATTCAATTATTTTGCTTGAGGAATGAAACTCAAGGGCCGAGTGCACCACCTATTGATTGAGGCAATAGGACCTACTGTGGAGTATACCACTCTAAAAGTTTGCGATGTGCTGCAAGTTGTTCAGTGTAAACTTTAAGATCTTCAGGATGAGCAGATTCAGGGTTCTGCATATAACCTTCTAGATCTTCTATAGCAATGTTTAATCTTGCTAAAAATAAGTCATCAACAAAATCTTGATACATATCAATTTTTATAGATTGTTTACCATCTTTATCTGTTACTAAATTCATAATCATTACCTTTTATTTATTTATATAAAATTGGTGCGCCCTTCAGGATTCGAACCTGAGACCCTCGGCTTAGAAGGCCGATGCTCTATCCAGCTGAGCTAAGAGCGCGTTAAGCTATTTTACCATACCTTTAAGATTATCTATATCATTCAGCATAGACATATATTCTTCGTCCAGCTTTGCTGCAGAATCTTTAGGATGTGGATGATATACTTCATCATCAATATCATCAATTATTGAATCCTCAATATCATCAAAATCAACAATGTCATCATCAGCTACTTCAAGTTTTTGATGATGTATAAGTTCTTCAAAAATATGCCACACCCTTTCAAAGCGTAGTTCAGTGATAGATTTTAAACCTAATAGTTGGTTTTGTATATTATCGCAATCCTCAGCGTTTAAATCCAAATTATCAGTATTGTGATAAATCAAATCAATATCTTCGCATGTACCCCATGCAGCCATAATAGCTTGTTCTAGGTCAAATCTATCATATTTAGATAAAGTCATATTGTACTCCTGCTTCTTCAAATAACATTTTAGTTAATTTATTAGATTGTACCCATCGTTCTGGCATAGAATCATCAATCTCTTTAGTTACAACACGTTTAATACCAACTTGTATAATACCCTTAGCGCATTCTGAACAAACTGGTAGTCCATGTATGTATAACGTAGCTCCATCAAGAGAAGTTCCATTATACGTTGCATTATATATACAGTTCATTTCAGCGTGTACTACACGTTCATACTTAGTTACTCGGTTTATATATGTAGATTCGTCATCAGCAATACCACGTGGAAACCCATTATAACCTTGCGCTAACACTTGCCCTTTATTTCCTACAGCAACTGATCCTATTTTACGCGATGGATCTTTTGACCATTCGGCAATATGAGCAGCTAACTCAATATAACGTTTATCCCATTTATATGATTTTGAAATATCCCAACTCATTATTTCACCAAATCAAAGTGTTTTTCATATACGTGAAGATTTTGGACTTGCCAATGCATATCACCAACATCAATAGAAAGATCGTTTGCTAAGTTACGAAGAACATAGTCTTGCCAAGCATAATCATTTCGATATCCAAAGATAACATCATTAGAACGCATTTGAACAACACAATGTAAAGCATTATCACGAATATAATATGTGACTGCGTTGGTACAGATAAAATCATTCTTACCATTTTCGCAATACTCAATCCAAATAGATGGACGAGTATAGATCATTGAAGCTCTACGAGAATCAGGATTATTGGTCAACTCACAAAGAACTTGATCATACTGAGTATGATACTTAGCACTATAGATTAGATGACCATAATTCGAATTAATTTCGCCATGAGCATTTGCAGTCATTAACCATGCAGCTGGAACTTCTCGATAATCATCGTATATGTCATTTACATTTGTAGATTCTGAATCATACCATTCAAGTTCAGTTTCAATGTAATCACGATTTGGAGTGCCAAATATAGCATCTTCATTTGCGATAAACGATGCACCAATTAACTCAATAGTCTTACTACCATTACGATCAGTAGTATAGTTTTCATTTGCGAGTTCTTTAATAAAATGGTTTCTAATATCTGCTATGTTCATTTGCTATACCTATCGTCTACTTCAGGATGTTCGATTGCATGAGTCATAAGAATCATGATTTGAGTTGCGGCATGAGCTAAGTGAGACATACCAGATTCAGGATCTATATCTTCACCACTATGCCACGAGTTTAAATGACGCTGTACAGATGAATATGTTCTGATCCAGCTTGTTGAATCACCATCGATTCGCCAATTATTAACACCATACTTTTCAGCACCAAAGCCTAGAACATCAGCTACTTGAGCTAATGCTTCAGGCGGGACTAAGCCAAATGGAGTTTTGTTTTCATCGAATTTTGCCAATTGTAATCACCTGTATCTTTATTTTTTAATATGAGTATATTATATCATACTTTTAGTGTTTTGTAAACGTTTATTTTCATTTATTTTAAAATAATTTAATACACTCGCCATCTGTGACTGCGGCGTTATGATTGTAATACGAAGTCTTAGATTCTGCGTACTTAGATCGTCTTGAGTAGAATTTAAAGGTCTTAGGTTCAATGATAAGCCTAGGTGTTACCACATAGTAATTATCTTCTTCAACGTAATTAGCAGTAACTAGATAATCAAACGCCTGATGTTCGATATTCCTTACCATAGTCTCGACTTTCTTTGGATAGAATGTGTACCATTGTTCTTTGTGTAATTTAACTTCTATTCGGTTTTTAAGCTTTAGGCTGCTCCATACGTCCCACGCATATGTATCCCTAGTCTTATGATCAAATACTTGTTCATTTAAACGACCACATAACATAGCAACTCCAACTTCGCAAATAACTCCGCTTAAAGTGTCTATGTAGATTTTTTCATCAGTTCTAGTATCATAAGTTTTATCTTTATTTGATATAATACCATCAGCCATCCACTTAGTTCTACGAACTACAACACCCTTATCGATAATGACAGAATGTTGTAGTAGTTCTTTCAATTGGTCTTTCATAATTTAACCTTCGTAAATGATACCCTGTTCATTAAGAGCTTTTCGATTTAGCATATGATGTTCATTGGTAAGATCTTTATTACCACCATAATATGGAACTGCATGGTGATTATCAACCATCAATTGATTAACAGATTTTTCTTCGCCTTCAATAAAGATTTCACCAAGAATTCTACCAAACTTACCTTTCTCATGAGAGATCAAAGTAACTTTGTCTTCAACTGATTGAATCAAATCCTGTAAAAAGTACTTAGACTCTTTACCATAAAACTTTTCTTCAAGATCACGAGTTCGAGATTCTGGAGTATCAATGGCCATCATACGAACACGTTGCTTCTTGTAGACCATACCAAAACCAAGATCGATATCGACATCAATAGTATCACCATCAACAACTCTTGTTACGTGTGCTTTATATGTATACATTACGAAATCACCGCTTTAATCCAATCAACATCAATAATTGCAGCAGGTTCGCCTTCATAATCAACAGCCATAGCTTTATTCCAATCAAGAAATACTCTTTGACCTGATTCAACTTCATCAATAGCCAATGGTCCAACAGACAAAACTAAACCTGGCTTAGATCCTTTGGTTGTGTCAGCTGTAAGAATAATACCACCGGCTGTTGTTTGTTCTTTTACTACAGCCGTTACTAGAACTTGACTGCCTAACATTTTAATACCCATCTTTTTCTCCTATATATTATTTCGAAAGACAAAATCAATTGCCCTTTCAGCTTCTTTAGTCATATCGCGCTTACCATACCAACCACCGGTTTCATTGTCCAAGTCTGAACAAACCCAAGCAACTTCTTTAGCAGAGATTGGATAACCTCGAGCCATTGCATTGCCAGCAGTTGATACCATAATCTTATACATCTGTAAATACCAACCTGAGTTAGTAATACGTTTGTAGTCTTCTACCTGTTTTTTATTTACAAAAGGACAGTCTTTATATCCAGTCCATGAAAAGTTAGTGTTCTTGAGTTGATTTTTTCTGTGTTCGACGAGTCCATTTCGAATAGATTCTGGTAACTTATCGAAAAACGATTCATTGGATACAACATATCGGTGCTGTTCCATAAGTTGGTTTGCATCCATGGTGACCCCATCATGAGTGAATATAAAGTTGTAGGCATCTTTATATCTTGAAGGGACGTAGTACATTCTACTAAGGTCTTTTGTTTGTGCATCTGCAATGTCTCCTATTTCTTTGTTTAAAGCAAACCAAAAATGTTTGATCTTATCAGCTGGTACTGATTGAGTCAATGGAAATACTAATCTAAATTTTGGATGTGTCTTTGTTGAACTTGCTGTTGAATAGCAAACGTATTTATATTTTGCGTATTTTTCATGAATATCTTCAATAGATCCTTCATAGTCATCAACATCTACAATGCCGAAACCACCCCAGCTAACAACATTAGCATTAGCTCGAGTGGTTTCGGTCTTATATGTAGCAGGTGATATTAAAGGAGCATCAGTTTTCTTTTGATACTTATCACCACTTGCTAATTTGTACAAAACCTTTTCAAAATCATCAAAGGAATCATAATCAACTCTCTTAGATGTTTTGTTATCGTATATACTATCAAATATTGTCAAAGATATCATGCGCTACTCATATTATAAATTTACTAAAAGACCATGGTTACCAGTGTGGTCAGGAGCTTTCCAGCCCTCAGGTTTAATTAAATCTGGAAGACCTAATGGATTTGGACGAGATTCTTTTACACCAACTTCTTTTGCCATGTTAGCTTTATGTACATTATACCAAGCTTCATCGGCATCAATACCCATGACATCCAAGGTACCAATTGCTACTACGCATAGATCAATAAGACCATCAACGATTTCTTCAGCATCCTTCTCACCAGTAGCTTTGAATGTTTCATCAAACTCTTCTTTAAGGAACGCTACACGGAATTGAAGTAGTTGTTCTAGTTTTTCAGGATTAGCTTTAACCCATTCATGTACACCATATTTAGCGTGCATGGCTTTAATATCTTTTACCCAGTTCATACAATAATACCTTGTGGTTGTGTAATTTGGATAACACTAGTAGCAGATTTGTATTGCTCTAGTACTTCGTCAATTGGATCAACTGCAAATAGAATATGTTCTGATTTGATAGTTAGTCCATTTTCAGCCTTTGTGTATGGAACATAAGGCATAAAGCCTAGTTTACCTTCTTCAGCTGCATATAACGCTACAGGCTTTTCAAACGTAACTGAGTCCTGCGAAGAGCTAGTAATAGTTACGATGATTTCTTCACCTGAAGTAAGTCTTAATAATTTAATTGTCATTTGTATCTCCTTTCATAATAGTTATATTATATCATAGTTTTGGTTGAATGTAAAGGTTTATTTTAAAAGAATTCATCAAGCGTTGCTATGTCTTTTGAGTTCCAACCAACAGCTTGAAGTATTGGATCAATAACACCTAAGAATGTTTTATCAAACTGAGTGTCATAATCAATGTAGCGATGTAGACCAAACTCTTCAGGCAAATAATCAAGAAAGGATACTACATTTTCCTTTATGTGATTAGGTGTTCGAAGGTAGATAAACTTAATCTTTTCACCATTTTGGATCTTGTTATATTGCTTAGTAAGCGATTTGTCTACAAGTAATTTGTTATACATGATACTACCACGAGCATGAATTGGTGTACCTTTTTTGTATATTGTTTGATTATCCATATAGTTAGTAAGGTTAGTTATACCTCGTGGAAAGGCAATCTCATCAGGTGGCAGAGTTTTAAAGTACGTTCTAAAGGTTTCAATATCTTGTTGAACCTTTAATTCAGAACCACTGATTATTGTCCTAAACATTTGCTTAAGAGCTGTACGACATGGAGCTGGTGTAGAAGACTTAATAGCTTCAATACCCATAATTTTAAGCTTTGGTTCAGCATATCGAACACCTTCATTATCAAGAACGTTTAGGATATACCTTTTCTTTGCTGTCCAGATACCACGATCAGCAATTGCTTCACGTTTCATGACCATTCTGTTTTCGATACCACCCATGACTTTAAACAAATCAGCATAGCTTTCTTCAAGAACAGTTTCAAGCTTTTCCTTACAAACAGTATCGATAAATTCCAATGGATTCTTAGGACTAACAGCTTTAACAAGATCATCGAGTACTACGTAAACAGAATCTGTATCGATAGCAATAACATAGTCTTTTTTGGTTTTAAGAATCTTATTGAGATATTCGTTGATAGCCTTTTCAGCCCAGCGAATAGTAAGCTGACCAGATAGAGTAATACCTTCAGCAATACGTTGATCAAAGAATCTAAAGTATTTGTTACCAAGTGCGCCATAAAGACTGTTTAGAAGAATCTTAATAGACATTTGTTGATTTTCAGCGATGTTAATATCGCGTTGAACTCGATACAATTCTTGTTTGTTGTTTTTGTCAACCTTTTCAAGTTCCTTTTGACCATTGATCATTGCACGTTTGATTACAACACGTTCACTATACATTTCATCAATAATTTTTGGTAGGATACCTTGTGCATCAGTAGTAAAATACTGACCAGATGCTGAAGCACATTCATTAGCTTCAAGCTTAGGTTTAACATCGCCACTTAGAAGACTATCAACAGTAACATTAGCAACTTTACCATTGATAATAGTTTCAGGAGACATGTTATTTTGCATAATGATTGATGGATACAGTGAGTTCAAATCAAAAGAAACAACCCATTCGTGCATTCCAACATGTGGATCTTTTACAAAGCCACCTGGATATGGCGATTTAAACTTTTCTTCGCCGAATGGAACGATGACGTTATTTGCATGTAGATTACGAAAGATAATAGAATCCCATATGGCAGTTGTACCCATGACATCGCCATAGTTAACACCACCACGATAAGCCATAGTAAGAGCTAATGTAATAAGACCCATCTTATCTTCGAAACGATCTACCAAGTCTACGTCTTTAATATTGTAGTCAATAAACTTTTGATGATCGTGTATGTAAAGAGTATGAAGGTTACCATGTTCTTCATAAGAAAGCTTACGTTCTCCAAGTACTACGTGAGCAATATTGTCAAGCTTGTATGATTCTTGTGGACCATATGAGTAACCAAATTTACGAAATAGATCAAGGTAATCCATTTGAGCGATACCTTGAATTTCATAAGCGCACTGTTTACGCTGCATTGTATTGACATCACGACGATCGATCAAACCCCAGGGAGATAATCTACGAACGAACTCTTCACCATGGATTTTAATGATACGATTAACAAGGTATGGAATATCAAAGAATCGTGAATTCCAACCAGTAATAACATCTGGGCATTGAGATGGTAAAGACCAATGAGCAATGAATTTTAATAGGAGTTCTGATTCGGTCATACACTTTTCGTATACTACACGATTTTCTGTCATGTATGTTTTTTCTACGTCATAGTCTTTAAGACCCCAGACGTAAAAGGTCTTATCGATATTGTTTTTCATACAGATTGCTGTTACTTCATGAGCAGCATGTTCTGGTTCAGGAAAGCCAGCATCTGATTGTACTTCAATATCAATTGTTGTTACGTTAATAAGGTTACGATCAAACTTAATATTGCCAGGGAATGCTTCATTAATATATGCTGGAATATGTTTGTTGTTACCGTAAATATGTCGGCCTGCAGTATGTTGGTTTGACGCAAGCCAATCTTTAGCTTCACGCATATCTTCAAATTTGATAGGCGCAACTTTAGTTCCATCTAATGCTTTAAATGGTGTAGGATTAGGTGTATTGACATAGAATGTCGGTTTGTACTTAATTTTTGTTTGAATTTTTTTGCCGTTACTGTAACCTCTATAGAGAAGATTATTGCCATAACGTGAGATAGATGTGTAAAATTTCATAGTATAACCATATCGAATAATAGAGTATATTATATCATAGTTTGGACATAATGTAAAGGTTTATTTTTAAAAAGTTGGGAAGGATTACTCCCTCCCGTCTTCTTTAAAGTGACTTAGTATGAACTCGCAGCTACCATCATAATAAACGGAGATAAACATAATATCCCAGCTATTAGTAAAGTTGCTTCGAATCCAGATCTAATGTCATGCTTGTGCTTACGTATGTAACCCATAGTCTGACTCCAGTAGATAGTTTATTACAACCCACTGGGTTTTCGCTGCTCACCGGAATTACTCATTGAGTAAACCCTTCTTCGTTGATGTCCCAGTAGATCCGATTTCGATCTTCCGAGGACGCCTCTCTTCTGGAACTTCAACTCTGGCGTTAACCACAAGTATCCCATTCACAAGATCAGCCCCATCTATTACAACAAATTCAGAGAGTCGGAAGGACTTCTCGAACTTGCGGGATGATATACCTTTGTGCGCGTATTCACGATCGTCATTAACAAATTTATCGCCTTTAACTAAAAGAATGCCATCCTTTACTTCGATGCTAATGTCATCATTAGTAAATCCAGCAACAGCTAATTCAATAATGAAATGTTCATTATCGATTTTTACAACGTTGTGGGGTGGATAATTGTCTTGTGATCTTCCAGCAGAGTGGATTCTCTCAAGTTCATTTAGTATGGGCTCAAACCCAATAAATAGTGAACGCGGTACGTTCATAGTAGTATTTCTTACCATGTGTGTTTCCTCCTACATGTAGCAAGGTTAAAAAAATGGACCCGACCAATTCGGCATCCACTATTATTTATACGACATTTTATATTCGTTTAAATAAATTCTTTGGTACTTTAATATTTTACTTCTTTATGTGGATAATTAACCAATCCATCTGTATTAGGTTCGTAATCAACAGGAAATTCTGGTAGATTAACATAAGGAGGCTTTGCCTTAACAGCTTTGCCTTCAGAAACAACTCTATCATATTCAGCAGCAAGTTTATCCATCCAGTCTATAGCGCCCCAATCTTGGTCTCTCTTGTTGGCGTAGCAAACTATACCATCTAGACGCTGATCGTAAACATAAGTAGGGTAGATTTCATGCAGATGTCGCAAATCAATATTACCTTGGCTCCAAGCATACTTGAGATTATTGTACTGCATTGTATCTTCGCCTACTATTAAATTCGGATCAAACGTAAACTCTATTGCCGCAGCCTTCTTAGAGTAAAAAGTCAGCCTTAAATGATGCTCCCAGTTATCAATATATTCATAGGCAAATGAGTATACTTTAGTATGAGCTTCATTTAGTCTTTTTGAGTATTCATCAAATACTGGAATATATGTACCCGCTAATGTATTCTGCCACCATTTATGATTGTGCATAAATGTTCTATATGCAAAGGCAGGAATATGTACAGGGTTTATTTTATTTGGGGCACCTCTCCAATCTTCTTGTGCGAGAAGACCGATTTGATACTCTAAAGCGATTACATCTGGCGGTGAGGCGCTCTGTGCAATCTCATTGTATAGCCATATACCATGTGGAGTAATAAAGTCATCGCCATCAACTAATACCATATAGTCATTATCTGACTCCCGAAAAAGTGCCATCACAGAGTTCTTCCCCGTAGAAGGTGTACCGTCGCTTGGAGTGATATAGTACTCAAGGCCTTCTGCGATACACCAAGCTTCGGCATCTATTAAGTATTGAGTATTAATCTCGCCTATTGCACCACCTTCATCTGTCCAAGAATTTAATACTATAACTAAGTCTTCTTTTGGTATATAGTCTAAATGTCTTTTAGTGCCATGCATATTTCTACAACAAAGCACATAATATTTTAGTTTCGCCATATCAATTATCCTAGAGGTGCGATTGGCCAAATAACGCTATTTGGATAACCTTCTTGCTCAGTTATATCCCGTAAAGCCTGTCGATAATCAGTCAAAGCGGTTGACATATTTCTATCACTTAGTGCTGCTACATCAGTAGATTTTAGTAAAAGTTCTCGCTTTGCTAGAATCTGTACTACTTTTTCAGCTTCAGTGAGCTCAACTACTGTCAAAACTCTAGTTCTTGTAGTCTCTGTTTCTTCCCAGGTTTCCTCCAACTTTTCAAACGTTGGGTTATATACTGGTATATCTCCCATTATTAATTCTCGTACGGCTCCAGTCCAGCTTGAGGGAGTAAAAGGTGCGGAAACAGCATCTCTGTTGTAAAATGCATAAGCTTCAGTTTGAGCATGTTCAACAAGGGCTGTAATAATTTCATCAGTAATTTCATTTTTATAGTACCGACGAGTAATATAATCGGTACGCCCTTCTTCTGTAAATTTAATCACAACCATTTCTTCAGTTGTATCAATGTGTAATATTTCGTATTTTGTGTACATATTTTTTTTCCTGTAATTTAGTATATAACTTTAAAAGATATATAGCCGTTGGGGTTTCCATTGACGAATGCAAGATACGCTTTACTGACATCGTCGGCACCAGACATGCTGGTAGTTACCCAAGTAAAAGCGTATGCGGGTAAACTAGTTGTTGAGCCGGGAATTTGAGTAAAATAATCAGCGTTTGCCCGAGTTAGAGTTACTTCAAAGTTGGTAAAAGATGTGCCTTCTTGTCCAGCCGGCACAGCATCTCCGTACCGCCAAAAGACATTATTAAAGCGCATTCGAATCTCAGAAAAACCTGCAGTTGTCGAAGTACTTCCCGCGCCTCTTTTAGTAAGTGAAATATAACGTTGTACCAAAGTAGAAGAAGACTGGTCTGCTGCATATAATCCCTGAACGGCCTGGCCCGTAGAGAGGTTTAGATTTTTGCTAACAGAGCCAAAGGCATCTAAAACTGCGGTACTTTCTGTGCCTATCGTAAACCCCGACCCTTTATACTCGGCCCATCCTGCACGACCATAAGCCCCGCCATAACCATCATTAGAAGAAGCAATAGTTATTTCAGCAGTTCTATTATCAGAGGAATAAAAGTTATTAAATGCAATAGTACCTGACCTAGGTACTGGTAAGTAAGGATCGCAACCGTAGTACGAATTAAGATTATATCCAAGTCCGAATTCAGCATTAAACGCAGCAAACGCAAGCGATCCTGAAGATGTTATAGCCATGGCTATTGCTCCTTATTACTATTTCCTATATTATACTTAGGACATAATTGCCATTCAGTTTTTTCTTTAAACGGAATAACTTTAATCTGTCTCAATGGTGCTATATC
>Ga0208134_1000295_pt1 | contig 32600 bp, 35 predicted proteins | sample VirMetDEL_Mar_31_FD_184515 | JGI IMG/M metagenome (GOLD analysis project Ga0208134, IMG submission 184515) | Aqueous microbial communities from the Delaware River and Bay under freshwater to marine salinity gradient to study organic matter... | ecosystem: Environmental > Aquatic > Marine >...
CTACTGTGTAATCTGTAGCTATTATTAACTCAGTCTCGATTGATGTTGATATCTCTTTAACAACTAAAGTTAAATCATCTTCATCAAATATTTTATATGTATAGTTATAAGTACCTGTGGCATCTGTGCCAGTGTAGTCATTCCTGTTCGTTAGTGATGATATTGTCAAAGTATTCCCCTTATTGTTTTAATATATTCTATTATGTTTTTACCTTTTATAAAACTACTTTACACCTTTTTTACCTGTCACTAATCCTCTAGTATAGTCAATTGGTCCTGTCGGTTGTGCTTCACCACTCTCAACTGCCATGACATATCTAAAAGGTTTAGACAATGGAGCTACCGGAAAACCTGTGACAACACTTATCACTGTCAATAACTCTCTAGACTTAACACGCTCCGTTATATCTTTGTCACTTCCAAAGTCTGGTATTGCATAGTCGGCTACACTAGCAACGGCCTCAAGGACTGGTGATGCACCTATCTTGTCATCGTAGAATTTTTCGTTACCCCTATTCATACCGGCTTGAATTGCTGGTCCAATTAACGGGAGCATACCTAGAAATAGCTCTGCTTGTGAAGCAATGAAAACATCGTATAGGTCATCCATATACATATCATCTTCATCTTCATCTAAACCACCCGCAGCGACTTTCCTCAACGCAGCACTCACGATTGCTATTGATGCGTATCCGGTTAAGTATGCATATAAAGCTTTACCTGTCTTTTCTTTTGCACTTAGATCTGAGTAGTATATCTTTTGCATATTTGTGGCATTCACATTGGCCATATTGTTAAAAAATCCCATAAACATCTGGATCATTTTTAACATTGGATTTCCTTCCAGGTTTGATATGTCCAAAGGTCTGTTTCCATTTTGTGTTGTTCTTATAATTGAGTCTGCTAATCTAACTGAGTCCGACTCACTCTTCCCACTCGCAACTGCCCTATCATATGCACCTATCCAAATAACCTCGTCCTGGAATGTTTGCAAAGCATTCTGAGTAATATAGGCATTATCTTGAGCAAAATCTCTCATAGTTAAGATCTTATTCTGTTCTTTAAATAAGTTATTTATTCTTTTGTTATTATCAAAGATTTCCATGTTAACTTTCTTTCGCATGAAAGTGGACTTCTCATATATAGCTTCTCTAGTTTTCTTTCTATCCTTAAGAAGAGACATCGCACCGTGAGCTAAATCTTTTGCATCTATTCCATCCTTAGAAATTGCAACGGCCATATTTCCTAATTGCTCTACTGTATTTCTGATATGTCCAAAAAATAAAGCAGCACTTACATTTTTCCTAATGCTACCACCAATCTTCATGGCCAGGCCCATCCTGGTTGTCGGCACATCTGTAGTTTTATTTTTATCGGCCCTTATGATTGCTGGAATAATCATATTATCTATTAAAGATGGATCAATTTTATTCATCATCTCTTTAAAGCTATTACTGTTTACAAGTTTTGCTGCACTCGTAACTGCCGGCTTTACATGTGCAAATCTTATAACCTCGTCAATGTGTCTTGTGATAAGATCTATATTTAGGTTTAGAGCTTTGTTGTAGTTCTCAACCCTGCTTTTACCAAAACCATTTCCACCAGCTCCAGGAAGAGAAAAGCTAGGGCTACCCTCTACTATGTCCTGTAATGTATCTCTCTTACCAGCATCCGGCACAACATCGTAATCAACTTTAGCTGGAGCATAACCACCTTTATATTTCTTACCACTAGGCATTGTGATTTCATTTGTTGTGATCTCGCTGAAGTAATGGCCATAAACTTCTTTATGTGCCTTTTGAACCATTGGCTTTATCTCTTCAGTTATGTCCCAAATTTCTTGAACAAAGTCCATATGATCATCTGATATGATTCCCTCTGCATACATCCTCTGAATAAACTTATCCCACTTAGCGGTGTTTAAAGTTTTGTCATCATTTAGTGTCCCCCACTCTCTCCCGATTAAAAGCTTCTTAAAGTTAGAGTCGTTTCCTGTGTGAATCAATGCCCCTATTATCTCGCCTACATTTTCAAACTCATAACCCAACTCATCCGATTGAATTGCTTTAGGATCTTCTATACCTGGAACTTTCTCTTTAAGTCTCTCTGATGCGTCAATCATTTTCTTTGTATAGATATCACGATCTTCAAAGTATCTGTCTGTAGCCTCTGATAGTGGTGTAAAAATAGCCTTTCTAAAGATACCACCAATGTCACCCATATCCATAAGTTCGATCCAATGCTCAAGTCTTCTCATCTTAGAAACTTGACTCATTATTTCTTCTTTGATCTTAGTAAACTTATCTTTTTTCTTTTCATACTTTCGCTTCGGAACTTCTTTTATGAAGCGACTTGCCGACTCATTCATCTGTTCAACAACTTTTTGAATATCAACTTTCTTTCCATCGATATCCATCTGCTTGCTTGTCTTAGATAAGTCCCACAATGTATCAAAGATATCATTTATCTCTGTGAATTGTTCAAGTGTTAGTTCTTTGTAACTTTGGTTTTCAATATCTACTGACTCTATAATACTTGTAACCATTGCGTGAACATCCGGATCATATTTTCTGATCATATCCAGGTTGGCCATAACAACCTCTGGTTTAGATGCCAGGTCAAATTTAGAAAGTATTGCCCTTGCTGCATTGATGAAAGTCATATCTCTAGTTTTAGAAAGTTTTGTGTCTGCTTGATTAAGCTTCTTAAATTTCTTTAGTTGTTTATTTTGTTTTTCTTTTATGTCTGAAGCTGATCTATAAAGCTCATGGCTTAGAAGCTCTCTTTGCTTTGCATCAAAGGCTTCGGCCCACTGGCCCTTACTTATAAACTCTTCAACTTTCCTTGCTTCCCTTACTTCAGCTCTTTGATATAAGTACGGTCTGATTTTTTTCATCTGCATAGCACTTAATATTGTATTAGCTTCCTTTTTAATTTTCTCATTAGAAGGGATACGTCTAACTGTTTTTCTTGTGCCTTCTTTTAGGTTCGCCTGTTCAATGTCTGATAACAAAGAAAGTTCCATTTTTAATAGCTCTGATCTTTTATCACTATGGATGAATCTTTTCGCAAGTCCTTCTATCCTGTCATCTGTTAACAATAGATCCTGGTTTTCTTGTCTCATCCTATCTTCAGAAATTGCTTTTACTGCTTTACTAAGCGGTGGTGCTTCGGCTATGCCATTGACCATTTTGCCTACATCGGAAAATCCCATGATGCTTGCCACTACACTAGGGAGCATTCCACCGTTTGTTGTGTACATTGTGCTTGGTAGTTTTTTTACAATTTCAGCTCCGAACAAGTTAACAAGATCACCCTTGTTCATCCTTATTGGTTCACCGTCTATCGTTCCATTTTTAAAAATATCTAATGCTTTATATACACCATCTGACAATAACTCTTCTTCAGCTTGAGCTTTTATCTCTTTACCTTTTTGGCTTGTAAATAACTCTTGCTCTTTCTTCCATGACTTCGCAAGGTTAATACTCATTTTATCTTTAGCTTCCTTGCTAAACAAGTCTCTTAATTCCTGGTATGTCTTAAGTTTATTTTTATCAACTTTACTTTCCATCTCTTTAGTTATGAGACTCTTAATTCCCTGTTCTTTAATTGCTGCATTTATCTCATCTTCAGTGGCAAGCATTCTGTCCATAAGACCTCTAACTTCATCTGTTAAAGGTGCATTTAAGTTTTTGATCTCTCTATATACAGTTATCAACCACGCTCTAAACCTGGAGAATGCTGTTTGTAGTTCCTTGGTCGGTGCTTTACCTTCCATAAGATAGGACTCAAAAGTTCTTGCAAATAACTCATGGTGTTTTGTTTCAATAGCGTTAAATGATTCAACTCCTAAATGAGTTAGAATAGCACTAACATCTTCCATAAACTTCTGCTGTACTTCGGTCCTATTACTTCCTTGAGCAACTATAAAGTTGTAGTCTTCCCTCATCTCTTCCAGGAATAAATGTCCTGTTTCATGTAGGAATGTTGAAGGATCTGCTTTTGCTAATAAGTCGATTCTAAAAAAGTCTTTACCTACACTTATCTGGCCCTTAGGATCTTGTTTGCCACCTTGGAATAAAATCTTTTCTGCTTGTGAGTCTGTATAATTCTCAGTAACTTCCTGTCTATTATCATCGTTATATTCTACGATATCTAAACCTAAGCCTTTAAGTATCTTTTTAGTTTCGTCACTTGTATTTTCTGGAATGATTGCAGCTTGGAACTCGTCTATATCTACTGCCCTTTGAACTTTAGACTCAAAGTATTCTGTCTCCATATTCTTAAGCTTGTCCAGGAAGTCCACGACTTCTTGTTTCGTTTCATCTGATAAGTTATAGTATTGGTCCAGTGAATTGATATTTGTTTCGGCAACTTCTTTTAAGTGTTCAGAGAATAAATCAAGTGAACCCCAACCATCATAGTGCTTAACTTCAGCTTGTACTTTATCAAACAGGTCACCAAATTCTCTATCGATCTCTTCTTTGATAGCCTCGAACTCTTCCTTGGAAACAACCTTGTCCCTGTCTTTTCCCATTTCCTCTATAGACTTAAATTGCTTTGCAACTTTTGATCTAATGCTACCAACTCCATAATTGAAATTCTCACCATCTCTTAGTGATTTCTTCATCAACTTAACTACATTATCTAATGTATGAGGAATGTATCTAATTGCTCCAGTGTTCGGATTGGTATCTTTGAAGACCTTTTCTTTTATATCCAGTGTATCATATACATCTGAGGCATATTGGTCGAACTCTTCAGTGAGTGTTGGATCATCGAATATTTGTTTTTTAATATTAGTTTCGGTTTCTCTCTTATCTATTTCCTGTGTATCATTGATAAGTCCCATATCTTCTTTAACTGAATATAAAACTCTATCAAGATAATGACCTCTAGGATCATCTAGTGCTTCCTGGATATCTGAGATATCTTCCTGATCAACTTTGTTGCCTAGCTCATTTATATGAAACTCTTTGACTAGCTTTACGAACTCCTTATTTTGAGCGTCAAGCATTCCCTGTCCACCAAAGAATTTTTCAAAACCAGCTTCTCTATACGCTTCAACTTTTTCAGGTTCAATTGATTCATATGCAACAATTGGATCAATACCTTTACTTTCAAGGAATGCATACATCAAAGCTTTATCTTCCTGTAATGCTCTTAATCCACTTCCCTCTATTTTATTATAATCTGTACTGTCGTTAAAGATCTCTTCATTTATACTACCAACTATATCTTCATATTTTTTTCTTCCAGCTTTAGGTATTGTGTAATCTATTGATGGATATCTAGGGCTATAAACATCTGCATTGAATGTCTTAGCTCCCTTTGTTTCTAACATGTCCGGTCTTGCTATTAGTGATATCTCTCCAAAGTTCTCTAGTGACTTACCTTTCTTTGTAACTGCTAACGATGGAACTGCGAGTCCACCAACTTTAAGTGCATGTTTTAAATTTCTCTCGCTTAAGTTATGTGTAACGAACAAGTCTTTTATTTCTTCTTTTGTTTTTTCTCCTGGAACTGCTTTGTCTGCATCACTTGATTGACCTTCAATAAGAACCCACTCAGGAAGTAGCCCAACTTTTTGATCTGCAAAAGTAGTGTTAGCTGGATTTTCTCTATTCTCTTTTCCTTTAGGACCATAGTTAACCCATGAGTTTTGCCCTCTGGTTTCCGTTGTCATTGCTCTGGCCGCTTTAGGTGAGTACATCCTAACGTGAGATTGCCATGCATTCTCTTCGCCTCTAGGACCAAAACTAGATCCTTCTTTGTAATGTCCAAAGTAATCGTGAACTATTCTAAAAAGATCATTTGCAGCTAATTGATAACCGTCTATTGACTCATCTGTTTGTTGTAACAATGGATTATCCTGGACTTGATCACTTGATCCAAAACCTTGCTCTGTCGGGAAAAACCACAAGTGGCCATTGTCTAGATCTTTGAACATATCTTGTGATCCATTAGGATACGGATTTTCCATATCTGCTGTAATCATTTCAATTTTAAGTCCGGTATTTTTGATTGACTGGTATTGTGCCAAAGTCTCATCGATCATGGCCTGGTATGCTTCTTTTACTTCCTGGTTTTCAGGATCATGCTTCATCTCTTCAAAGGCTTTTGATATTCTTTTAGCTCTTTGAACATTCACTTTTACATATTCTGATTGTTGTCTTTCTTCAATTCCTGCTTCTTTGAGGTATTCTCTTGCGACTTGTCTTGCTTCTTGGTTGTGTTTGATGCCTTTTGGTTTTCCCTCAAGCTCTGTTGTGATCTCTGGAATCGCAAGTTCATTCTCTCTTTGTCCAGTTTCTCTTCCTTCATTGTTATTGTCCTTGTTAATTAGTTTATCTGAGTATGCAATAAAGTACCTTTCTGAGTCACCAAAGGTTTCTTTTATAAACTTGTCTGGTGTTACAAGTGTTGCTCCATATATTCCCTTACTGTCCAGGAATTGAGATGCTTCCTTGTCACCACCCAACTCTTTAGAAACTGCTTTATATAATTCGTTACCAGTCTTTACACCTTTATATGACTTTGCAATTTCCTTTATTATATCACCCTGTTCACTAATTTTTTTATCTAAATCAAGAATAGGTAAATTTTCCACGTTTAAATCAACTTCTTTAACTGTGCCTTCAGTATCCTTAACCTGGTCCATTGACTTGCGATCGCCAACTTTCTGTGGACTTCTCGCTACTCTCATCTTTCTGTACATGTCTGCTATGGCTTTGTTTGCAGCAAAATATACACCATAACCATGTCTTGTGTTTTCTGCTTTATCAAAATCAAAGGTCTTAAAGTCTTCTTTAGTCCCGTGGTATGCTGATTGAAATAAATCAAAATCGCTGGCCTTATCTTCTTGAATGCCTAGTAATGCCTTGAATGTCTGATCTGGTTCAACTTGTCCTGAGTGTATATTCTCATAACCGTTTTTAAGTCTTTCAATTGCTACTGTTCTGATTCTCTTATAAACTGCACCTTTTTTAGATAGTGCTGTCTTGCCAAAAGATTGCTTGTTCTTGGCTTGAACTTCTCTGTACCATTTAGGGAAAGTACTTTGTTGCATATCAACAATTGGTGCTCCACCTGTCTCCGCTTCAGTAAAGATCTTGTTACCTTTTTCTGATTGTGATATCTCATATATCATCTGTTCGACTTCAGTATCAATGGCCTGTTCTGCTAAAGTTAAAGCTTCACCTTGTAATTGCTCAACCTTTAATTCTTTGATGCCGGCTTTCTTATTATTCTCTTCTTTTAGTTTCTTGTTTTTCAGGATCTCGTCATATGTAGTGTTATCTCTAACTACTTGCTGCCCTGTCTTTCTGATCTCAAGGTTTTGCTCCCTGAATAGCTCTAAAGGATCTTTACCTCTGAGTATTGCTCTGGTCTTGATTCTTCCTTCATATAGGTTAGCTTGTAGCTCCGCATCTTTGTCATTCATTCCAGCTAATTTTAATTGATCTTTAACTCTAGATTTTACTTCTTTTGCTGATTGAATAAACTCATCATCCTGCAATTTTGCTACTTGTTCGGATAATTGTTTCATAACCGATGGCAACTCATTCATGGTTTTATTTGCTTGATTTAAGTTCATGCCATCTGATCTAGTTTTAACTGAATTTAAAAGACCATCTGCGTCATCTGTCTTTGCAATTGTTTCAGCATAGTCACCAATTGGAATCTCAATATCTGATCCAAGGGCACTCGCCTCTGCATATGATTTTCCAACTTCGTCACTGATCTCGTATGCCTTAGCTAGTGGACTTTCACCTTTTGAGTTCCAGAAATTATTAAAATCATCCACCTGGAAATAAACCGAACTTGATTCACCTTCATCATTAGCACTCTCTACTAAGTTTCTTATAGCGTCTTGAGCTTCACTTGTGTTCTTAGCTTCTTTTATAGCAATACTTAAGTCATTGACCGCTTGTATTTCCTGGATCGATTCTATGGCATTCTGAGCATCATTAACAACGTCCTCTGCTGACTTAATTGGATCGTCTATAAATTCTTGTCTTATTTTGCTCGCTGCACCAATGGCAACATCGTTTATTGAACTACCTAGTGAAGTCGTCCCTTCCTGGATTGCTTGACCGATTGATACACCTTTCAGGCTTTTCTCTTTTGCAACTTGACCTACAAATTCACCGATACCTTCTCCGGCCATATCTGCAATTACATCTTTAGTTCCAGCTTTTACAAGGGCCGTTTTTCCAACTGCTTTTCCAGTTTCTTTTGCTGCCTTCTTAACTCCAGCTAATGCCTTACCAGCGAACATGTTAAATATGCCGTCAACCGCTGCTGTACCGATACCCTTTCTTTGTGCCCTTTCTATGACTGTCTGCATATACTCTTTGTTATTAAGCATCTTCTCAACTGCAATTGGATCTGTTAAATCAACCCCACGCTCCGCAAGATCCTCTGATATTGCTCCACCGATCTCTGTTAAGACTGATCCTGCAAAAGTTCCAACTCCAAAACCAATCGCTCCACCAATAGCTGTACCCTTTACTGGCACAACTGATCCTGCAATTGCCCCTGCCTTCATACCAGCGAAACCAGTGATTATAGAAGGAAAAGAATTGGCCAATGACTCTGTAGATGAATAGACAAGTCCTTTCGGTCTTATAACTGCTGATCCAACTAGCTCTAGTGTTTCACCAACTGTCTTAGCTCCACCGGCCGCAAAGTCTGTTAAGGCATCAATAATGTTACCTTTCCTTAACTCTTCATATGATCCTTTAAATTGTTCAAAGGCTTCATCAATATCTTTAACATCACTTGCCATTTCTTTGTCGAACTCTTTTGAAAACTCTGGCTTTTGACCTTTTAACTCTTGTGCTCTCTTAGCATTGCTTGATATGTTCTGTGCTATATCTTTATTATTTCCAACCCCATATGCTGACATAACAAATTGAGCTGAAGTATTTAACTGATTCCAACCTGTATAAAGTGCTGAGTCTAATTGTTTTGTGAACCTTTCATCTTTCTTATTTTTTCTTATTTTAAATGCGGCCCTTTCAACTCTCTTAAGTGGTTCTATTTCTTTCTGTGCGATTGCTGCGTGATCTGGATTTTCTAACCACTTTGATAAACCTGGATTAATCTTCAATAGTTCATCATACTGAAAAGAGTCTTCCTTTTCTTTGGCTTTAAATTGGTCTAGGTTTTTATCTACAATATTAGATGGAAGGTTATTCTTTTTAGATATATTAAATACGTCTTTACTTCTTAAAGGATCTTTAGTTGATGCAAGCTTTATCGTTTCTTTGACCACGTTTTTCTGATCACCTAACATGCCATCGACTACATCATCATATTCATTGACTGGCCCTTCTTGTTGTTCTGGTTCGTTTCCAGTTATTACTTCATCATACTCGTTATAACCGTTATCTTCCATTCTATTTCCTTCCCAACTTTTTATTTAAGTTCTTGATATAAGCTTCAAAGATCTGCTTTTCTGTAGGATCATTTATGCCTTTTTTTCTTTTGAACGATTCCTTTATTTTTTCAACGTCATCTTTAGATATTTCTTCATACTCCATCTGATCTATATCTTCCTGATTAAGTTCAAAGGCAAATTTTGTATCATCCGGACTTAAGTAATCTTTGTCAATAACCAACTTGACTCTCAGATTATCTACTATTTCTTGTACTTCATTGTTTAATACTTTACGTCCCTTTTCAAGTTGTTTTTCAGTAATAAGCTCATCAACTTTTTTCCTAAAAGATATTGCTTTTTCTGCTTCTTGTTGAGAAACTTTCCCACTATAATTAATTCCCATGCCCTTAAGTCCACCGTTAACAATATTGTTTTTAGTTTGGATACCGTCCAACAGTTTACTTGCTTCTTCTCCAGCTCCAGGTTTTCTAAGTGCGGCTTGAATTGTAGATAACTTTACAAAGTGTGAGTCATTTAATTTATGCTTATACTCCAATAGGTTTTGATCTTTAAAGGCGGTTGGCTTATCACCTGACATTTGCTGCAATTGGTAAAACACTCCAAGATCTGTCTCTATGTCTTTGCCACTTGCCTTTTTTTCTAAGTACTTTCTTATCCCATTTCTTTGTTGATGCGTTAATTTATCTAGTCTCATCCCTAAACCATCTAAGCTCATAGTTTTCTCTACTTGTAAGAAAATAGCTTCATAGTTTTCTTCTTTCTCAATTCTCTCTACTTGCTTTTGCTCATTGTATCTATTTTTAACACGACTCGTTACCTCATCTCTAACTTCGGCATCTTCAATCTGTCTTGCCTTTGCTAGTCCATCTGACATTGGTAGACCTTCACCCATAATGGTATCTGTCGCCCTCTGTGCTTGCCCTCTGATCGATGCATTATCAAGTGCTGCCTTGAGCTTAACTGCTGCTGATCCTTCAATCTCGTCAACTTTTGGATTAGTCGCTGCGTTAAAATAATCAAGTGCTATTTGATCCTGGTCTGCGTTTAGCATGTTCGTAATAACTGAAGTATGTAGTTTAGTTGTTGCTTGCTGAAACATGTTTTTTGCTGTTTGTTCATCAAGCCCTTTTCTTCCAACAAGTCCCTGGTTTACCGGCTTACCATCGGCCATTATCAAGTCACCAGTTTTGGGATCTTTAGTTCCATAAATGGCACTTTTTATCTCATCGATATTAGTCCCTATTTTGTTGGGATTAAGAATAGCTTCACTTGTTAAAGTCTCGATTGTAGATTCAAAAACATTGTCCTCGTATCTTTCAATTTCTTTTGTTGCATGTGAAGAAAATTGTGAATAAAGATCATTTCTGTTTTTCTTAGTAAGTAGTTGGAGCTTTTGCTTAAGTCTCTCTGATCCACCACCATAGTTTGTGATTTCTTCTTGTGTGAATTTATCGTAATCATTATAGTAATTCTGCATGTTCTTAGCTGCGTCCTTACCTGTCTCTCTAAAATAGCCTTTGTCTTTATCAACTGTAAGTTCTATTTTCTTCTTTCTCAGTTTGTTTGCAAATTCTTGAGCTTGAATATCTTCAGCTTTTAAAGACTCATTCTCGTTTATCTTCATCACCTGGAGTGCAGCTCCGGCCAATTGCTCACCAGCGTTAACTCTAGATGTCGTATCACCTAGTCTACTTTTAAAACCACCAACTCTGGTAACTTCTTCTCTTACTCTAGGTTCGTTTTGCGTAGGTATTCTAGGCATATATGCTCCTTATTATTTCTTTGTGCCGTATTGTTTATTTATTCCATATGCTGAAACTGCTGAGTTAACAAGACCCATAGTTCCTTGAACTTCTTGATCATATGCTTTGGCCTCTGACTGAACTGTTTTAAACCTGGTATCTAACTCCAGGTCCATTTGATCCATCTCGATTCCCATTGATCTCTTCCATGCATTGTTCTTAATTGCCTTAACATCACCCTTTGCGGCTTCTCTGGCATCTCTCTCTAGTAAAGATCCAAGTTCACCCTCTAGTTCAATGCCTTGTCCGGCAAAGCCAACTCTTTGTGATCCTAACATTTGTCTTAATTGTTTTTGTCTTAGTGAAGCTTCGTTATCACCTTGCTCGATAACTTCTTGCTGCTGTATTTCCATTTGTTCTTTTTGGAACTGTGCCATTTCTTGATTCATGGCATTTTGATTTCTTATAGAATCGGCATTACTTTTGCCTTGTTGGTATTTCATTGCACCTTGAACTAAGGTCATTGCGACCATTGTTTCTACGCCCATTATCTACTCCCTAGTTGATTGGAAACTTACCGGCCGGATATATAGCTCCTATTCCCATTGGAACTGGATCAACCTGTCTGATAAATATTCTTCCATTACTATTCCATTCTGATTGGATTATAGCACTTATTACTTCAGTTTTTAAATCATTAGGTTCGGATGGATCTTCATCTTCTCTTAGTTTTACCTCTGTAAGACCTTCAACCGGATCTAGCAAGACGTTCGGATCAATAAGTGGAGCTTTACCACCTATCCAAATACCTCTAGTATCTTCAACATGTAGGCTAACTTCTTTGACAATCTTATATTTATCACTAAGAGTTTCACCATTCGCTGTGTCAATATTCAATGTTTCAATATCTGATAAGTAAGGAAGTCCAACATGTATAACTGCATAGTTATTATCTAGTGTAACTATTCCATCTGTAACTGTAATGTCTGTGTACGAATCATTATTAGGACTCGCAACAACAAAGGCATCGCCCAGGACCGAAACATTTTCACCTTCTAAGTGTTCTAAACCACCAACTGTATCTAAAGCTCTGGCAAAAATAGATGTACCTGAGAATTTAAAACTTATTGGAACTGCAACTATGGCCTCTACTGTGACGACTGTAGGGCTTGTGTATGCTGTTACCCTTACTCTCGCTTGTTCTGTATATGTAGGATCAATAACTATAGACATCTGAATATCTCTTCCAACATCATCTGCTGTAAAGTAGTTACCACCTGTACATGTTAAAGTTAGTGAAGTGCCGGCCACCCATGAACCACCACCGGATAATTGTAGAGATAATGATGTATCTGTATTTCTTCCATCATAAGTTAAGCATGAGTCCATGAACTTATTATCTCTAATATCATTTATCTGTCTTGTGCTTAGCTTTTCGATGTATCTAACTTCGCTACCATCAACTTCTCTTAATACTGAAACATATAAGAAGTCCTGGTTTCCTTCTGGAACTACTGCAACACTCTCACATACTCCACCTAAATCGTGTCTATGCCACGCTCTTATTTGCTGGTCCTTTACATATGTAAGACCTAATAACGCTCCATCTGATCTTACGATCCATAGTATTGAGTTAGGTATTTGCTGATATGCCCAGTCTGTAATTGTGAAATTATCAAACAAGTGAGCTGAAAATATTGTTAAGTCATTCCCTCTATATCCATCAACTGCAAAGTCAAAGGAAAGATCTCGTATAACTGAACCCCTAGCTTGCTGGTATAGTGCTGATCCATCAATAACAATCGGTGGCAAAGCACCTGATCCGTTATAAGAATATTGTTTTGTATTTATTGCTGTAGGTTCAACAACTCCGGCTTCGTTTCCGGCCGCATTCCATTCACCACCACTTGTTAAAATAACAAAGCTTCCAAGATCTAAAAGGTTTTCAACTGAGTTAACTTGCCTACCTGTCATTTGAAAAGTGATAGAATCATCCGACTGTACAGGACTTGATGTAGAGAAGTTTTTGTAGTCTGAAGTTTTAGACATGAATATTTTTTCTGTGTTGTTATTTGTATTGGCAAAACAAAGTCTTTGCTGGATATAGTTAACAACTGCTGGATAGTTATTCACTCCCAGGAATGGATACCTAGCTGAAGGATACGTAACACTATCATCAACTCCTTGGCCAATATCTAAGAAACTTGTGTTTGTTGTTACTCCAAATAATGCATATGATCCAAAAGATTCTTTGTATATTCTAAACTCAACTGCACCTGCTGGAGCTGTCCAACCTATAGTGATTGGTGATCCAGTCGTAGGAACTGCCTTAGAAAGTAATTCTGCTGGTGTATATTGCATCAACCCTGAACTTGTATAAACCCCAAAGTCTGTGCTATCAATGTTTCTCAATGAGAAGGTACTTGTCGTTATTACATCCACCACAAAGAATTTATTATTTAATTCCGTTATACCATTGGACAACCCTGTTAATTTAACTGCCTGTCCAGTGATAAGTGTGTGAGTCCCCGATATGGTCACAACTGCTGGATTAGCATTTGTTATACCTGTGATTGATTCGCTGTTTAGGTTAAGTCCTGGTAACGATTCATTATTTTGATCATCAATTGCTGTTACTACATATCGATAATCATTAGTTCCAGCACTACCACCAGTGGCCACTATTGAAGTTGGGTTTGCAACTGTAGGTGCAAAAGTTAACTCGTTAAAGGTCCAATTGGTATCACCCAGTCTTAAAAGCTCTAAAGGTGGATGTGATGGATGTGCAATTGTTACTACATCACCACTTTGAACATACTTAAATTCTTTTGCCTCTGCTGCTGTATAAACTGTTTGAAGTTCATATACTTTCCTGGACTCACCACCACTGACATATGCCCCGAATGGTCCACCGTTTATATTACTATATGGTACATCTGGTGTTAGTAACTGATAACTATTTGCTGCAACCGCTGAAACTGAGAAGAGTTTATTGTTAAGCTCTGTCATCCCTTCTATTCCAGTAATTTCTATTATATCACCATTGGAATAACCATGTGCTGTAGAGCTAACTATAACTGGATCTGTCTGCAAAGTGTTGGTTATAACCTTCGCTGTTTCTTTTTGAAGTACTCCATTTTTATGTATCCTTAAATAGTATTGTCCAAACTCTAATATGTAAGTCTGATCATTACTGAATATAAAGGGTACAAGCCTGACATCATATGCTGCGAACTTGACTGGAGAAATAAACTCCGTGCCAGGTCTGTTAGATACTCCACCGTAACGCATAACCATAGAATTTTTACAAGTCCTTAGACCGGATGCATACTTTGTAACGTCAACCCTGGAGTAAATAGAAGGTGAGACTTCACCACTAGAAAAAGTTCTTTGTGATAGCGTTGTCAACCTTATACCCCGTATATTATTTGTGAGCTATCTGATTGTTTGATAACTTCATCGGTATCATCTTTTTTAACTTCCATCTCTTTAACCTGTAATTCAACACGTAGAGATTTTTCATCACTACCTTCTAACTCACTAGATACTTCAACAACTTCAACAACTATTTCCATGTTAAATTTCTGGCCAATTGCTGGTGTACCTTCCAGGTTAAGTTTCTTTAACTCTTCCTTTCCTAGTGACAACTTAAGTCCATGAGGATACTTAGGTTTGTTAATTGAAGGTGTGCTAAAATCTTTTAGTTCAATTTCTTCATAACTCATATCTATCATAACTGATCCTATCCCTTGCACCGCCTCTAGATCTGATTAGATCAGATTCATTATGGCGATCGTGTTGTACTTCGTTCATGTTTTTCTTTTTAGCAAAACCAATTTCCATCTGATAGTGCTGAAGCATTTCGGCTTTAATTCTAAAGTCATCCCCTGCTGTCAATCGTGAGCAAATAAAAGCGGCCAGTCTGTAGGAAAGGGCCATTGCAAACTCACTATCGAAAATTGATGCATCTGTTATATCTGTCGTGTACTCAACAACTGCTGAGTCCTGGTCTGTATATATTTTTCTAGTTCCACCATCTACTACTATTCTATAGGGTATTCTTGATTGTTGTGTGTCCTGTCTAGATCCTGATAGTATTCTTCTTAGTCTCAAACAATCTGTAGGATATTGGTAAGAATATCTATACTCTGTAGTTGGATCTTCCTCGACTAAACCTAGTGTTGCAAAAGTGCTGGCAAAATTCCAGTCAAGATCTGATAAAGTTATCTTCTTTGCACTCTCGTAAAAACTACGACAAGCCCTTGCTTCTTGTGATTTCTCAGTATCAACATTAGCTATTTCCTTACCTATTCCCAGGTGTGAGATTGCCATGTTTGCTATTTCTGTCTTACTTGCCATTTTGTTTCCTAGTTAAAGAAAGGAGTGGTCTTTCAACCACCCCGATCTATTAATTAAATAACTTCCGAATTACTGTCTGCATCATCTTGTTCATCATCTGCGTCATCTAGTAAAACATTAGGGATTGGTTCGGGCTTATCCTGGATAAGTACCTCGTCAACTTTTACGTTCTTACCTAGTTTCTCCATCCATTCCTCTGAGAAATGTTTTGAGTCTTTAAGTCTGAATTTTTGTCCCTCTCTGATCCTGATGTCTGCATAGTATCCAAGACGTTTTGCTTTAACTTTCATTCTAACTCCTATTTATTAACTAACTGTGAATCCATCTGCAAAATAAAAATCATTTTGGATGAACGATTGTGGAATCATGTGACATGAAACAGTAGCCGAAGGAGTTGTACCACCTAGAGTATAATTAACTCTAAAGTACTGATCACCACGGTTGTCTGCTGGTACAGGTAAAACAAACTTAGATCCTGCTGCTGATCCTCTAGGGATAGAAATTGAACTAAGTTCAACTGCTGATCCAAATCCAACATCTGAGTCTGATTGTAATGCAACTGAATAAGTCTCATCTGCATTAGCGTCATCTGCTTCAACTTCGATAGTGATAACTACGGCCATTGGTTCACCAACTCCTAAGTTTCCATCGATACCAGAATCAATAACATTTGTACTAACTGCTGTAGCTGTTAGAGCTTGACTGTCTGAAAATTGTAATTGCTTATCTATAATCATTTTAATTCTCCTTGTATTATAAATACGTTTTTAATTAAGCTACTGTAGCTTCAGTTTCTAGTAATGCATCTACTGTCTTAAGAGGGATACCTCTAAAATGAGGGATTCTCTTACCATCAACTTCTTGATACGCAAGTGCTGATCCAACCATGTCATCTCTTCTTTGGATGTCTAGGTATTGAACAACTGTACGGTTAGCATAGAAGCATGGTTTACCCATGTTAAGGTTAGGGATTCTATGTGTTGCTTTAATCATAAGGTTAACGATATCCGCTGCTGATCCTGTAGCAAGATCTGAAACATCAATGTTAGCGATACGAACAACATATCTCCAGTCCTTAAGTGCAATACCAGTTTTCCACTTAAAGTGATCTTGGTAAGCTCTCATTCTTTCACCAGCGATACCATTAGTAGTCTCGATAGTTTGAAGTCCTAGATCTTCGTGAGTTAAGCCAGCTTTAGATCCTTTTGGAAAGATACCGCAACAAGTTTGCTCGCCCCAAACAATTAACCAAACTGATGAATTGTCTGATCCTGATCCACCACCGTTAACGATGTTTTGTGCATTAGGAGCTGATAAGTCAGAGTAACGAACTGAAAGGCCGTTAAATTCCTCTGGTGATAGTGAACTATTCCCATAGAATAAAGTTGAAGCCATTTCTTGGTTCATTGCTTCTAAGAATGCTTGAGCTTCAGATAATCTAAAAGAGTTTACGTTACCGTTAAGTTCCGCTACTTCTTGATCTACTTCACTCCATGCTTCTAGCATTCCGCATTGCTCGTCAATTTGTGCAGCTAGTGATTTACTTGGTTGAACTCCTTGATTTAAAAGTCTCCAGTAAACTTGTGGTAAACCTGTTCTTACAGTGATTCTATGACCTGTAGGTAAGTTACCTTCCATGAATTTCATGTCGTCTAGAATTTCGTTTGTTTGTGCAAGTAGTTCAACGATCTTTGGTGTTTTTCCATCTGGATCGATTCTTTTTGCAAAGTCAATAAGTGTTAATGCGTTTGATGATAATGTTGCCATTTAAAACTCTCCTTAGTTTTTAAATTAATTTAATTACTTCCATAAAAATAATCTTCTGTTCTTTTTTCGCCACCAAATTCCTTGCCACTAACGAGTGTATCATCACTCATGGCAGCTCCAATGGCCGATACAAACCTGACAAATTCCGGATTGTCCCCATAACCTGTCTCACGTAGCATATTAACAAAGTCCTCTGAAGCATATTTGCCGACTACTCTTTTAGCATTCTCAACTGTAGTCTTTAAATTGTCTCCACCCATTACTTTGTCGTTTACAACCTGATCTCTCCACTGATCTTTCTCAGCTTCAATAGCTTCAGTTTTTGACTCAACCCACTTCGCAAGCACTTCTTCCTGTTTGTTAAGCATCCCTTTGGCCACATCTTCAGATATGTTATTCTCAACTAAAAAAGATTCAATCTCTTCTAAAAAAGAATTGTCCATTAGGCTATTCTCACTTAACTCCAGCTTATATTGTGCTGTCTCTTTTAGATCCTCGGACTCCTTAACATCGTCACCTGACTCAGTTTCTTCCTTAGACTCTGTGATTTTATCACTGTCTGCGGCTTCTTCTTTTGTCTCGTCAATTGTCTTGTCATTCCCAGGTTCAGCTCCGTAAAGACTGTCCTCAACTGTAGTTTCTTTTATTTCATTCTCTGCTGGTTCTGTAACCACCGTTTCTTTAACTTCCATTTCTGTTTGTTTACTCATTAGTTCTCCTTACCTTTGTTATCTTTCATTAGTTTTAAAAGTAGATTCTCATCTGCTTGTGTAATTTCTGACATAATGAAATGACCTAAGTCTTGTTTACCGGCAAGGTAACTCATGGTTGAATGTTGCTCATTGAATACAGTGTTGAAAGTGTTGCAATGTTCAAGTATTCTCCAAAATAACCTACGTCCACTAATACTAGAAAGTACTGTGCGAATGTCGTTAAGTTGTTGCTTCCTTAAATCTTTTTCTTTCAACTCTGCTTTTTTAACTTGTTTCGGGTCTGCTAAGTTATTCACTTACTGCCCCCATTAGTTCATCCAATGCTGATCCTTCATCCATCTTGGTTTCACTCAAAGTTTTGCCGGCCGCAACTGCTTCCTGTGCTTGCATTGCTTGTTGCTCTGCTTGCTGCTGTGCTGCCCTTTGTTCTTTGATCGCTTCCATTTCTTCTTTACTCGTTATAAGACTTTGTGGAACTCCCACATAATCCCCGTATAAATCAATTGTTTCTTCAGTGTTAAGTTTATCAAGTGCTGTCGGATCGTATTGTGCCATCTGTCCAACAAAGCCTGTAAACCTTTCAATGTTACCAATACCAGCAAGTCTCTGTGCTTGTGCCATTATTGATATGTACTCAACTTTATAGTCCTGTCCTTTAAGTTCCTCTGGTATTTCTGGCAATAAGTCTTGCTTATCCATTATAGCAAAAGTGTTTTCAATTAAAGGGTCTAATAAGTCTTGATTTATTCTCTCTAAAACTGGCCCTAATGCCAAGAGTTTTTCTTCATGTCTTTCTTCTATTTCTCTCGCTGTGATCTGTCGTCTATCTGACTGTGCTAACATCAAGAAAAGATCTTCATAATAAGTCCTTGATATTCTCTGTCTTATCTGATCCTGCTTATTCTCAAGCTCCCTTGCATCAAAGTCTATTTCAAACAACCTTCTAAAACCCTTAGATCCTTCCCTTTCATCCAGGTAAGTAATATCACCAGGAAGAATAGATGCCTTTTGGTTTTGAAGTGCAATAGGTCCAACCATTGCCGGCTTGATTTTTTGATCGATTGCTGTAGCTATATTCTTTTCACCAAATTGTAACTGTCTAACGTCACCAATACAAATCATACCAGGACAATTAACTCCATAAGTATCTTCACCAACAACTTCCCAACGTGGTGCTAATACAGGAAAGTAATCAAAGCCTTTTTCACTTAAGAACTTACCTGGATAATCAACTGATAAATTGTTTTGGTTAGACTGATTACTTGCACCTTGCTCATAATATACTGAGCTAAATTTCTTATATTTTGATTCTAAGCTATCCGGTCTATGATCATCGTTAGGTAAAACCATATGGCCAATATTAACCATGCTTTCAAGTTGTCCTCTGTCATATTGATATCTTACATTTTCAGATAACTTACTCCAGTCTATTTGCATCCCATTTTTACCAGGCTTAGGTGATCCAAACTTCTCGATAAGCTGTCTAACTGACATCTGGAACTCTCTATAAAACACTCTAACTCTTCCTTTATGGTCGTTAGCTATCATGTATGAACCAATAGGGAAGGCAGTAAACCTAACCGTATCATCCATATCTTCTTCCATGAAAAGACAACCCGTTCCAAAAGTTCCCATGTCTCCATATATTGTAGGAAGCACGTTATATAAATTACTTCTAAGAAAGATTGATCTCATCTTTTCTGTGGTGTCCTGGAAGTATTTCTTTATATTAGTGTTAGGTGCTTTATCACCTGATCCTGGAGCTAAATTGAACCATGATCTTGCTGGTGAAGTGATACCCGTCATCATACCACTTGATAATGTTCTAGATGCTAGTGTAGCTGTAGAGTCAATAATATTAAAGTTCCTACGATCGCCACGTTTTGCATCTGATATAAAAAACCTTGAACGTCTAGGAAGGATATAATCTGAAAGATCTCTCCAATATGTCCTAAATGAGTCACGGTCTTCACGTAGTTGCTTCTCTACGACATTGTAATATTGTCGCTTTGATAAATAATTATACCCTTTTGGTGACTTGTCCTTGTCATTCATATCTATAATCCTAATAGGTTTTTCTTACCTTGATTTTCTGAACCACCGTTATCACCTAGTGAGTCGGTTAAGATAGTCCCTGATCTTCCAGTCTTTCTCTTCTTACTTCCTGTTCTTCCAATTGCTGAGTCTCTCATTCCCTCTGCATCGGATCTTGCTTCGCCAAGTGCTTTTTCATCTTCTTGTTTCTTTTTGGCTTTAGCTATTTGTTTAGTCTGTGCTTTCTTAGCTTCCTTCTCAGCGGCTTTTTTCTTCCTAGCGTTAGTTCCGTCCAGCTCGTTATATACACCCCTTGTTTCCCTTGCAAACATATTGTTGACAGCAAGGTCTTTGCCCAGGATATCTTCTTGTTTTTTACCTATCTCGTTATAAATATTTTCAAATACATTACCACCACCGCCTGAACTCATACCTACTCCCTTAAGTCTTTCATATAAATAGTATCCATCACTGAATATTCTAACCTTTTTAAAATTAAACTCCAATCATTAAATCTTGTCACTGATCTAAAAATAAAGCTTATACCTTCTCTTTTCAATTGATTCTCGCACCATATTAAAAATTTTATACCATAACCACGCTTGTTACTAGAAATAAATAATACATCCTGGTTAGCTTGTAAGTGATCAACGTGTTGCAAGTGTTTCTGGATTATAAAGGTCGAGTATCCGATAAGCTCATCATTCTCTCTTATTGTAAACGCTCTTAACCTATTCATCGATATAAGTTTGTGGTATGTATCAACATCTAAGTTCACGTTCAACCCGAAAAAATCAAGCTCTGTATTGTTCTCTTTAAATAGAGGTTCGGCTTCTTTTAAGAATATATTGAAACTATCCACTGTATTTATCTGGTGATATGTTCTCATCTCATAGCCTTGAATGGATCGTACTCTGAATTATAACTCGATACGTTAGATCTTAAATGTGCATACTTATCTGCTGTCGGCATGTCTGGATGTGCGAATGTAAGTGCCAATGCATCTGCAATATCTGGTGAAAAGCCTAGTCGTTTCTTGATCTGTTCTTTAGACTCCAGCATGAACTTACCATTTTTGATGAAGTAGTTCACTGAAGTTAGTTCTTTTTTAAGCTGGTTACATTTAGGTAAACAACCACCTTTTCTTATCCATGCGGCCATTTCTAGCCACATCTCACTTCTCTTGTTAAAATATCTAGGATCAGTAGCTTTAGAACTGAAGTGGATTGGGATAGGTGACTGTCCTGATAGTTGAAGGGAGTCAACGACTGATCCACCAAAACCACCGGTGTCATCAACAAATTCTAGTTCACTTTTCCACTTACTCTTTGCCATCAATATACGTGCGGCTACCTCTGGACCGTTGGCTTTTCTCATAGTGGCATATTTAAAACCAGCTAAACCCTGTCTAGGAAAGATAACCGTTGCATCCATTCCACCCCTGGCAACGTCAATGCCTAGTCTCTTTTGAGCGTAATTATAATCTGTGATCTTTATGGTTCGTTCCATTGCCATCTCTACTTCTTGTATTGATAGCAGTGAATTGATTGCTGTTTTAGGGAAGTGCCCTAGTATATATGATGCTACCCAGGGATCGTCACGGCCATTCTCATCTATTTGTTGTTGTGCCCACTCTTTGTCTATACGTGGTGATCTCTCTGGATCTTCAGGATCGCCAGTGATTCTTATCACGTTCCAATATTTAGAGGTCGATGCCATATAAAGCATTCCTGTAACACTGATTGGATTTCCAGCTTGTAATATTTTACAAAAACCACCACGTCCTTTAGTTTCTCCGGCCGCTTGCTCCGCTGCTTTAGCTATCTGATTAGGTATATCACCCGACTCATCTATTAAAAAAAGGACATACTTACTATGTATCCCTGATAATGTCTTCCCGATTGTCTCCATGTTAGCTGACTGTGGGAATGACCTTGCTGACATGAACCAGGTTTCAGGATGATCATTGGCATATATCCTAGATGCGGTCCACGTAAAAGCTGCTATAAGATACCCTGATCTTTGTTGCCACTTAGATAGCTCAACCCATAAATTATCTCTTAGATTGTCTGCTGTAATTGATACGGCCGCACCTTTTGGATGTTCACCAGGTTCACCATAACATGAAAGGAATAACCAACCGCACCATGAAAGGACCGCTGACTTTCCAGGACCGGCACATGCTTGTAATGAGATACGCATCATGTCGTAATCTCCATCAATGAAATATTCCAGGGCTTTTACTTGCCACAAGTCCGGTTCTGCTTGGAAGTTATCCCTAACAAAATCAACTGGATTTTCTCTCCAGTATTTAATTTGCTCGTATGCTGTCATCTATTCCTTAAGATATCTTAGTTATTTTAACCTGTGCGTAAATAGTATTAACTGAAAAGTTCGCACTTAATCCATAACCAAATGATCCGGCACTTGTTTGACATCTGTGCTGAAACTCATAAACTTTAGTTGATGCAACTGTTACAACTCCGGTGCATCTACTCATAGTCCCTGCGTTGGAAGCTGATCCTGAGTATTCCGATGAGCCTAGTATTTCTGTTACCGTATCTGTTATGTTTTCAAATCTTGTTTGATGGCCATTAACATTGGCCGCTGGTGCTGTTGCTTCTATATGATAAGTTCCGGCCGTTAAAGTTATCTGGTTAGATGATAATGAGACTGATCCTGTTGCACCTGTTAAAGTGTTTAGATCTCTAGTTCTCCATGCACCATTATTAAATGTACCACCAAAAGAAGCAGCGGTTTTAACATCCTTCAAATAAGTAACCTCGACTGTACTACCACCGGCTGCTGGATCTTGCCACGTTGCTGCTGTCCCTGATGTCGCTGTTAGTATCTGTCCTGTGGTCGGAGCTGTAGCCGCTGAAACATCGATAACTGTAGTCGCTGAGTTTAGAGCATCTGTAGTCCCTGAGTTTCCTGTGACATCTGTTTGATCGCCTGTATTTGTCCCTGACTGATTACCTAGTAAAGTTTTCTCCGCATCTGTGAAGGCATTGGTGTTTGCTTCTAATTCATACGCAACTTTGATTTCCGCACCTGTCTGATCTGCTGTGGCACTTGCTTCTATACCGTCTAACTTGCTTGCATCTGTCGCTAAGTTTCTTGTGTTAAGTGTGCCTACTCCACTCATATTACCAGAGTCATCAATGATAACTGCTGAGTCCTGAATTAACTTCCCTGTTACTGTGTCATACCTTGCAACTGCATTATCTGTCGCAACTGCTGGCCCTACTACGTCACCAGAACCACCACCACCGCCACCTGTACCATACTCGGTATCAACTCCGGCATCATCTAGTGAGTGAAGTTTCTTTGTAGTTGAATCTACATATAAAGCTGTACTACCACTTTCTGGAGTAGTTGGTGCGGTGTCGTTCTTAATTGTTATCTTGCTCATGGTTTCTCCTAACTTCTTTTATATTCTCTTAAGCTTATTCTTATTGATAACTCTGTGGCATTGGTATCTGTGTCTGCTACAAAATATAGTACATCTGTAGGTGATAATGGAAAACCAACGGGATCGGATATTGATATCGTATTCTCTACACCGGTATCTACTGTACTTCTAAAGACTTCAAATCTAGTCTCAAACTGTCTATTGAAAACATAACCCTTAATAAGAACTTTAGGGGATGAACCACCACTTGTCTTATTACAATTGATCCACAAGAAATGTGATACCGCATCACTGTTAGAGTCAACAAAGAATATAGCTTGTTGTGTAGTCGAGTGCCCTGCTGGAATTACTGCTTGAGTAGTTCCACCTGTAGTCTCTGTTATTAATATATCGTTAGTGTTAAAAGTAGCTGATCCCGATGATGATAATGCACATCTATTTATTCCAAGACCACTAAAACTTGTAACATCTGATCCTGTATTCCCTAATACGTGAGTCCCTATTTGTTTTAGTCCATCACTATCTATATATACAAAATATAAAGTTAAAGCACCTGTCGTGCCTAGTCCATCTGTGCCGCTGTTATATGTGATAGTGAAAGTTGAAGCTGTAGTCATTGGTGTGAAATTGGTTGTTGTGGCCCATATTGTTTGCTCACCACCGGCATTTGTTAGACCGCTTCTATATCCAAACTTATTAAAGTTAGATACACCGCCCCTTCTTCCGATTGCAACTTCATCAACAAAACTTGATGGTCTTACTGTCATTGCATCTGTGTCTCTGCCTATGGATTGGTTAAGTGGAGCTGATGAAGGTACAAAATTATTTCCATAGTATGTCGTTAGTCTTAGGTATGTTTGATCTGTGCCATTGTTAACTAACCTTAGTCTGAAGTATCTTCCAAGCTTAACTGCTGTATGAAACTCTGGTATGTTTGCCGATACCTCAAAGCCCGAAACTGGAAAGGTACTATCCCAATTTATACCATCGTTAGAAAAGTCAAAGTATAAAGTTCCGGCTACATCTGTTTTTAATTGAATACCAACGTGGGGCAAGTCGTTTTGCTCGCCTGTGCCTGTGAATGTAGTTCCGGCAAGTAGTGGAGTAACCGAACTATTTCCAATAGAAATTGCTCCGGTGTCTCTAAGTAAAGTCATAATCTATCCCGTTATATATAAGTGAAAAACTTTCCCTGTCTTTTATGGTTGGTGAAGCTGTCCCCTGTATTGTTATATTTAAAGTGTTGTCACCACCACTTCTATTAGTAACTGTTATCTGTGAACCTCTACTTACAGAGCTAAAACTTGTGGTTATCCCTGATACTGTCTGTCTAACCACCTCAAAGACCTCTATATTTATAGTCTCGCTTACATCTGTATCTATTATCCTACTTAAAACCTTACCATTAAAGATAACAAGTTCACCATTAATAACAAGGTCGCCATCCAGGTTAAGTGCTTCATACACTATCATCTGCTGTCCGCTTGGAATTGTTAACTCTTTACCTAGTTCAACGTCTATATATGAGAAATTGATCTCATTAGGATCAACAAGATCTAACTTTCCTGTCAATGGATTGAACTTAAAGGGCATTCTTCACCACGCTAAGTAAAATTTTCTTTGCCGTGTCCTGGTATGTGACTGTTATGTTTCCAAGATCAACTGCATTCAAGCTGTATGTATATACTTCTGTTAGTGCCGTAGGGTATGTCGCTGTGATTGTATCATACGAACCGAACGCTCCATCTGTTAAGACTCTTACATCCAATAATCGCTTGTTACTTCCATCATCTTGTAATACATCTGTGGCCGTTATCTCTGAGTGATCAACGGTTGTGCCAGGCACATGCTCATTAGGTCCTGATATTCTTTGACTCACTGTGCATCCTTGAGTTTCATATTCTCAATTTCTATGTCTGCCAATATCTTAAGGTTAAATTCAAGATGCTTTTTAAGATCTTCTATGATTTTCTTTTGTTTACCTAGCATGATAGCTGCATTTTTGATAACTGTCTCATGGTCCTGGACCACTTGTTCAAGTTCTGCATATGAAAGTTTCACTATGATATCGTTTGTTTCTTGCTCCATTGTAGTCATTAATCTTCCTTTAGTGTTGATAACTCTGATATATATAACATGTAATCCAGGACTCTATCAATTGGCCCTACAATTCTCTGATCATCTGTGAGAAATAAAAGGATAAATCCAATGGTTAGTGTAACGAAAAAAGGGATTACTAATACTAACCTGATAAAATACTTCATTCCTTGTCCTTCATAGAGTTTCCAATGATCTGTTCAAGTGTTTGTGACATACCGACTTCCATCTTATCAGTAAATAACTTTAAATGTTTACCTAAATTTTCAAGCGACTTGTCTTTATTCCAGAGTTTGACCTTAACTACTTTGACAACCGCTAACTCTTCTCCGGTATCTCTGTCTCTTTCAACTCTTTCTTCTATATCTATATTTTGAATTGTTTTTGCTACGTGGTCCGGGATCTCAGATATGTTTTTAAAAGTGCCATCATCATTTAACATGTCCTTTACACTTGAACTTGCTATCTTGTGAAGCTCCCCTAGAACAAAGTTAGCATCAATCTTAACTTCCTTTATTCTTTCCTGATTAAGCTTATACACTAATTCTAAGATGTTAGCATTTGACAACAAGCGTGAACCTTGCTGCCTTGCTGTATCTTCGCTGTATGAAGCTCTAATAGCCGCCTGAGTGGCATTCAGGTCTATGATGTACTCATGGCAAAATCTTTCTTGCTGCGGTGTTAGTTCGTTCTGATCACTCATAGTAATATTAGACTCCAAAAAAATTTAATTTACAATATATTGGCATATAAAAATTTCAAAGTTAAGAAAAATATATGTAAATAATGTTGTACTCTTGTCAAGTATGTGCGATAATATACTTCTTAAATATAACACATATCAATGATATGCACCAACCAAAGGATGAGTATGAAAGATCTCAAGTTCCAAAAATTAGTTCCATTTAACATGCAAACGTCACCCTGGAGAATCAATGTAGATCATACATTAAGGAAAGTTCCAAGGTGTCACGATAAAGAATCGATTGTTGTTACCAAAACAATAGAGAATGTGAATGGTGAACCTATCACTAGGGATCTATTTAGCCTGGATGCCGATGGAAACATAAAGATAACTTGTGAAAGTCAGTTAGCCGACCAGGTTTACTATGCTGATAATGATAAAAGAATCGTCTTGCTTGATGCGTTACGTAGAGGTGTAGAGGATCAATACGATGAATGTCCACCACACGGCATTGATAAAGAAATTATTGAAGATATTGAAAAAATCATAACTAAACTTAAGAGGAGATAATATGAAAAACCAAGAAACTAGAAAAGCAACCGTATCAGTTCGTAACATGCCTTTAGATGTATGGAGAAAAGCCAGGAAAGTAGCGATTGATAGACAAATAAGTATGACACAATACATCATGGAATTGATTGAGTCGGATAGCGTAGCGATTCCTGGACCTAAAACTGAGATTGATACTGTGGACCTCGCCAATGCTTTAAATCTTATACTAAATAAAAAAGGATAAATCATGAAACATCATACCGAATTTAATTTTACTCATACTTTAACACAATACGTTGATGATCGTGAAGTAGATGAAGAGTCAATTGACCTAACAATTGTGGTTAAGGCATGTCTTGATGTAACTCCAGGATATGAAGGTCTTGAATGTAGCTCAAGGATCTATGACAAAACTGGTGAACAAGATCTTACCGATGTCATTAGGTTTTTTAATAAAGAGTTTTCAATGGAACTTGAATATCTCATTGATGAAGAAGTGAATAAAAATATGGCCGAAGCTTTATGTGAATGGATAAATGAAGGTCTAATCTAAATAAATTTTATAGGAGAAATTATGAAGAAGGCAAAAATTATGGATATATTATCCGAAAAAGATTACAGGACTTGCGTAGAGATTACTAAAACATGTAGCGATTATGAGATGTGCAAGGAAGTCGCTCGCATTGTTTTAGAACCAAACATTAGATCAATCGACAAGATCCTAGGTCAAAAGAATGATCCGTTATACCTGGCATATGCAATTGTTTACGCTATTGAGTCTGGTAAGCATAAGGAATTTTAACATGTTGATGGATGTTTTAATTGTTTTTGTTTTGTCGTTACAAGTGCTTTTGCTTTATGTCTTAAGCCAAATAGGTAGATAGGAGTTTATATGTATATTGATCCGTTAATTATTGTTGGAATTGTAATACTTGGCTTGAGGTGTACTCACAAAACAATGTATCCAATACCAAAAGAAAAGGAAGATGTGATCATTTTTAGGTCACAAGGTATTTTAATAGGAATTTTAGTGCCATTAGTCATTCAAGTTATAGTGAATATTTTTGTATTTATAAGTGAAATAATTTAACCAAAGGAAAAAAGATGAGTGATCAACTAGATCTAATCAAACAAGAAGAGAAACAACTGGTAACTATGGAGAGTCAAATTTTAGAGCTATCCATGCGTCCTGATTTCGATCCTGACAAGCTTTCAAAGTTAATTGATATGCAAGAAAGGATTGAGAATAGACAAGCTGAGAAGGCTTTAAATGCGGCCCTTAGTGGCTTCCAAAGAGAATGCCCTATTATCAACAAAATTAAAAAGGCACATAACTCAAACTATGCACCGTTTGATGAGATTGTCCACGTTATTAAGCCATTTTTAGGGAAGTACGGATTGTCATATTATTTCGATACTAAGAATGTCGATGAAAGAACAAGCATGATAACCATTACAATCAAACATGCCGATGGTGGTCAATATAAATCAGAGTACTATTACGAGAAATTAGATGATGGTGGCAAGATGAATCAATCTCAAAGAAGAAAGTCCGCACTTACATATGCGAAACGTGCGGCCATTGAGTCGGCTTTAGGTCTTGCGGTCCAGGAAGAAGATGATGATGCGAATAGGGCCACTGATATCTCTGCAACTGAAGAACAAAAAAGTGAGATTCTCTCAATTGCAAAGAGTACTGATACAGATATGCCAAAACTTCTAAAGTTCCTAAGAGTTGATAACCTGGATATGCTAACTTCACTCGAAGCTAAAAAAGCTATTAAGGCATTGATGCAAAAAAGGACTGTGGTCCAAGGTGGTCAAGATGTTTAGAACCTTAGATGTTGAACAAAACAGTGAAGAGTGGTTCAAAGCCAGAGGTCCACTCATTACTGCTAGTGAATTTTCAAAGGTAACAACTCCAGCTAAATGTAAAAGATCAACTTCACTTGAGACTTTGATCAATAAAAAAGTCGCATTCCTACTCACTGGAAAATTAGAAGATAACTTTCAAAGTGAAGCGATGAAGCATGGTAACGAGACTGAAGATGAAGCTTTAGAGTTTATCAACTTCACTAGGGATCTAAACTTTGAAAAGATCGGCTTCCTGGAGTCTATGGAAGTTCCTTGTGGTGGTTCACCCGATGCTATAAACCTGGAAGATAGAATAGGTCTAGAAATAAAATGTCCACAACCTAGTACTCACGTTGGTTATCTTTTAAAGAACGAACTACCAACTACATACTTTTCCCAGGTCCAGGGATTGATGATGATTACAGGCTTTGATCGGTGGGTATTTGTTTCATACTGCGATGGTATGTCACCTTTATATCTGGTATGTAAGAGAGATGAGACATACATCAATGCATTGAGGCAAGATCTTATTTATGCTGGAGTTGAGATACAAAAAAGATATGAGAAATTAAAAGGTCAACTGTGAACGAGCTGGAGTCAAAGGCAAGATCGAAATTAATTGTAACTATAGATATCCTGGAAGGAAGTAATAAATATCTCGAAGGTGAAATTTTAAAACTAAAAGAAGAAATTGCAAGACTAACATTGGCCAATGCCGTCCAAAGAACAACTATAGATATCACTCAAGGTGCATTAGAATTTATGAAAAAACATCCTAAAGAATTTACACGATCTAAAATTAAAAAGCTTTACTGATCTAGAATAATTATTTAAGTTAAAAGAAAAAAGCTAACCTTATACACACACTATTAATAAGGTTAGCTTCAAAAGATGATAATAATGATAAGACACAATGATATATTTTCTATATATCGTCAAGTTTTATCATCTAAATTTAAGAATAAAAATACAGTTATAAGCATCATACTGAAGAATAAAAATACAGCTTAAAGGGAAGAATTATGAAGTGGTTCAAGCATTACAGCGACGCATCAAGATCAGAAAAATTAGCAACACTAAGGGCAAAATATGGTCTGGAAGGATATGCCAGGTATTGGCTTTTGGTTGAATTATTAGCTGAAAGATTTGATGGAAAAGACACATCATTCAATGTACATCATAGCACCATTAAGCATACATTAGGCATACATCACAACAACATGGTCCATACTTTACTGCTCATGATGTCTAATGTAGGGCTTATGTCTGCTTCATGTAAGGATAATATATGGCTTATTAAAATGCCTAAACTATTAGAAATAAAGGATAATCACACTAAGAACTTGCAAGTAACCGGAAAGAAAATTACCCCTAGAATAGATAAGAATAGAATAGATAAGAAGAGAGTAGTAAAAAAAGAGAAAATTTTAAAAGATTCATTTTCAGATAATCTTGTCGGCTTGTTTGATGATGATGAAATAATCGCATGGTTAAAATCCACTGGAACTAAAAAAATACAAGAAGAACTATTCTTTAACTATGACGCATCATTCCTAAAAGATGAAGTAACCAATGCTTTTTTCTGGAAGAAAGAAAATAAAAAAACCAGGAAAGCCGGTTTGTATTTAAAAACCTGGTGTGAAAGATCCAATAAGCCAGGTAAGGCAAGTCAAAGATTGAAGGATGAACTAGATAAGAAACTGTTAGAGCTGATAGGTGGTGAATAATGTATCCAGAGCAAATAGACTTTGATCAAGAAAAAATAAATGCTTTAACTGCTAAGTCTGCTGAGTGTTTCTTTAGAAGCAATTTTAAATTTCTAACGGCACACAATGGTATTCGTAAAAAAAAGTTGCACTTACTTCTATCACCAACCTCTGGTGGTAAGTCCACGGTGGTTAGGTCGATACTGTGTGATATGGTGTTTAGAAATAAAGATAAGAAAATATTACTATGGTTATCAGAAGAGTCAAAAGAAGATTTCCTGGTAGAGTTTGCGGCCACTGTACCACCGAACGATGTGCTTAAGAATATTCGTATTGTTTCAGAGATGGACACAACTCATACCGATGAAGAAATAATAAGCACGATAGAACAAGCAATTGATCTTTACGATATTGATTTCCTGATGATTGATAATATAACAACCTCAAAGTTCTATGGTGAAAAAACTCCTAACGAACAGATGGCCATGTCAAAGTGGTATAAAGGGTTACTAAACAAGACAACCGTTTTTCTAATAGCTCATACTAATTCCAATGATTATAACAATAGGCTTTTGAATGAGACTGATATCAGAGGTTCTAAGAACATAACTAACCTGGTTGAGTTTTTATATATACTTCAACCTATACACGTTGGGGATAGGCTATTCCAATTTATAAATATAAAAAAACACAGAGGTCAAGAACTTAAGGGAAGATTTTTTAGATTATTTTATGAACCAAAAATTAAGTCATTTGACCGGGATGCAAAGGTTAACTTTGAAGGCTTTAAAGAAATTTTTGCCATGAGGAATCAACTTGGAAAATAAAAGAAAAGATATACCTAAAGAATACCTACTGCTGGTTGATTGGTATGAGTGGATAAAGTATGAAATGTTCACAAGCTTAAGCCTGGAGTTATTTTGCGAGTATGAAGTTATGCTTGATTGGTTAACTGAAGAACTGCATGAGAAGTTTGATATATATGAAACTATAGGCAATGAAATAACACAGGATAACTACATGTCATTCTGGTTTGAGTTTGATCGAAGCTTTGATAAAGAGTCTATTCTGGACATGGAAGCTGAGAAGAAATATGAAATTAAGAAAAGATACGGTGGTTACACTATGATCGAATTGAAGCATTTGAATTTAGTTGACAACCAATAACACAAAATGGAAAAGTTAAAAAAAGAAATTTAACAAAGGAAAAACTATGAACAAAGTAATTTTGTCCGGCCATCTAGGTCAAGCTCCAGAATTAAAAAATACACCAACCGGTGACTCGGTATGTACTTTTACACTAGCAACAACTGAGAAATGGAAAGACAAGTCCGGCAACAAACAGGAAAAAACTGAGTGGCATCGTATTGTTGCCTGGAAACATCTTGCTGATCTTTGTTCAAAATATTTAGACAAAGGTTCTAAGATATTGATCGAAGGCAAAATCGCCACGAGAAGCTGGCAAGATAAGGAAGGTAACACAAAGTATGCAACTGAGATTACGATGGCTCAGATGGAGTTTATGGGACGCTCAGAGGGTACTCAGGGTCAAGGCACAACCAATAATAACACTAGCTCAAATAAGAAACCAGCTATAACTCACAGCGATATACCTTTTTAATGGAAAAATATAAGACGGATGAATATTGTCTTTGTTGTGGGATTGTTGCACCTGGCGGTAACGCTCTCCATCACGTAAAGACTAGGGGTGCGGGGGGGTGTGATTCTAAATTTAATCTCATGCCCTTGTGCTTTGTTCATCATACTGAAGTTCACAAGATAGGTATGAATAGGTTCAGTGAAAGATATATAAAGGTTTATCAATGGTTAAAAGATAACGATTGGATATTCTTTGAACTTAATCAAAAATGGATAAGATTCCCAAAAGGAAGTGAATAATGTTTATGTATAGGAGTAGGAATAAAAGAGTAAGAATGGCCACAAGTTTTGCAAATCAACTAATGCAAAACCACGCTAAGTTTTTTGATGTAATTAAAAATGCTGAACAGTTTATGGATACTGAAGTCGCTAATGAAGATATTCTTTTATTTATGCAAGATCGCTTTATGAATTGTATCCAGGAAATAAAGGTAAGTAGACGATATAATCCGTTCGGATCTGCTATAGCAAGCTTTAATCCAAGAAGACCTAATGAGATTAGACTGAATGCATGGAAGTTAAAAAGATCTGCTGATAGTATTTGTGGTTCACTTTGTCATGAATTTGTTCATTTAACCGATTTCTTTTATAAAACTGCTTCTTTCGGCCAT
>Ga0208134_1000297_pt1 | contig 32463 bp, 56 predicted proteins | sample VirMetDEL_Mar_31_FD_184515 | JGI IMG/M metagenome (GOLD analysis project Ga0208134, IMG submission 184515) | Aqueous microbial communities from the Delaware River and Bay under freshwater to marine salinity gradient to study organic matter... | ecosystem: Environmental > Aquatic > Marine >...
AAGGAACCTGATAGCGTGATTGATTCTGAAACAAAGGGACAAAGGCAGGAGATTTATCTTTGACGTGCTGTTGAAATGCCGCTAAGTCTAGCTCACCACTCGGCATCATCAGCCTTTGATACAGTCACAGTGTTTTTAGTGGTCTGTACGTTATTATCAAAGCCACCAGTGTAATCCGTTAAAGCCTTCCATGCGCTCACCCTAGCCGATTGGGTTGAGCCCTCTACATCGTCCTTAGTCTCAGCTAACAGCCCTTTAACAACCATCTCGACGGTACAAAGTGCATCTTCTTGAGCCTTTGCCATGAACTCCTGAATAGCATCCTGAATGTAATCATTTGTCATTATGCGGTAGGCTGTCTGCCTTGCTGAGTTTTCGGCATAACCTGCTGTAATTGCTGCCTTTGTTGCGTTAAATCCGTTACTGCAATACTCATTAACAAATATCTTCTCTTTATCCGTCATCTTACCCATAAATCCCCCTAAGAGATTATGTTTGACCCCTAAGGCCGTTTAACTCCGTTATGGAGTGAGCTTAGTTACTATTGCTGCCAGTGTTGTGTTTCGTGTTTCGTCATTAACACCCGCTGCTGAATATACATTCCAGTTGAAGCTTGATTGTGACATACCGCTAGCGTTGATTGCCGTTACAGTAACCAGTGTTGTTATTACTGCTGTAGTGGCTACGTAATTAACTACACCCGTTGTGCCTACTTGAGTCGCACCTGGAGGCAATCCTGTAATAGTGTAAGTCGATGCGCCTGTCCAGTTAGCGCCTAAATCAATGCTGTCTGATGTTGTGTTGTCTGTGTTTATATTGGTGTATGGCGTTGTTAGAGTGGGTGAGCCGCCCGCCGGTAAAATGCCAAAGTAGTAATCAGCAAGTAAGTTGCCTTCGATGAATGCGCCTGCCGTACCTGTGTGTAAGTCATTCATAGGGTTAACGCCACCATACTGCCCTTTAAATGTGTAATCTGGCAGCGACCCTATGCCCTGGTTTAGCGCTGTTAGTGGTGGATCACCCCCTAAAGCTGTGAAAGTATCAATATGGGATTTAATTCCTGTTATTGCAGTGATCTCTGTATTTGCCTCGTTCCTATCATCCCTTATCGGTTGTGAATCGAGATCCGTCCTTGCCCAAATAGTTCGAACATTTACAGTATAAATATCAGCCGTTGCTACAAAAGCCGCTTGAAGCTCATTTATATCTGATTGATAGGCCGCTGAGAATCCAGCCCCTTTGTTACCCCAATCTAAAGCATCATTAGTGCCGCCAATATAAAACGCTGTGTCCGCATCGGGGTAAGCTGTCGCAATATTAGGGCCGCCACTTAAAGGGGTTCCGTTGATAGCATCACCAATAATGACGCCCGTTGATGCGTTAACATACCCGCCGCCCTCGTTGTATATTCCTATCTTTGCATATCTATCTTCTGCTGCTAATCGTCGCTGAAGTATCCATGCTGTTTGACAATCATAGGGAACATCGGAAAAAGAGGCCGATGGCTCTTGTTGATTAGTTTGAGAATCACCAAGCAAAACAATAGGCGCATCTGTCGCAACTAAATCAGCCCTAACATTAGCAATCAGGAAGTTTTTAAACCTTACACCTGTAACTGATAGCGCTGCGGCTCCAAAAGAGTTAGCACCAAAGCATATCTCTGTATGCTGCGGCCCTGATAAGTCAAAGCCTGTAGCAACTGCTGTCATGTATGGCGCGTTATTAAATCCCAGCGTCATGTAGGTATTGCCTGCATCAACATACCAAGAGAAGTTGACTCTAGTAAATTCATCTGTATTGAGTAGGCTGTGCAGTTTTAATACATCAGTAATTCCGGTGATTGCATTGGTCTCTATTTTCTGAGTAGCCAGATTAAAAAGATAACTAGCAATTTCATCAGTTACAGATACTTTTTGCAGTAATTCAAATCGATTAATGTTTAGTGTGCTGTATACACCGAATGCCTGCCTTGTGCCTGTTGTCGCCATGCCTGTTGAACCGCTAGCCGTATTATTAGCGGTGAGGTATTCAGTCTCAATATCAAAGGACAATTGCCCCTCTGTTTGCATAAACGCGAGCTGACCGGAGTTGTAGGTATATGAGATTATACCCGGGGTGCCACCAACACCACCACCAACCACGCCCTTAGCGCCAGCGTTAAAACTTGTCCCATCAAAGTAATCGCCCGAATTATTTATAACATCGGTTGAGTTTTCGTTAGCATCTGCACCCATCTCACCATCGGTAGGCAGAGAAGCCAAAGAATTAGTAATCTGTATAGCGATATCACCTGAGTCGTATTTTATCCAACCAGCCATTACTCACCTCTTAATTTTAATTCGCCGCTTGTAGGGCTTAGCCTTGTATCTCACGGGGATAAAACAATCTCCACCATGCCAGAACTGCTCAATCGACTCAATCACCAAATACTTAACATCAAGAGTCTTGGTAAGCTTAAGCTCTTCTCTGTCCAACACTTCTTTTTTGGTGAATTGCGCCACACCAGCTAAGCCTGATTATTTAATCATCATTATATCATTGTTTGGATTATATGCTAACAGGGCTTAAAGTACCTTATCCGCCTTATCCTCTTTGTTAGTTAAGTAAGTTCTTATCATCAATGGTTAAACTGTAAACTTAGCCTTAATCCCGTCAATCCTAGCAATGGCAAGCCTTACCCTGCGCTTATCTGCCAATGAGATTGTTTTCCCTGCATCAATATCGACCTTATTAATATCAATGCAGATTTTATCAATTAAGAACTGATCCTTTAGATGGTTAGGCAAATAGGGCTTGTCTCGCTTCTCTAGCTTCTTGCCGCCGAATAGCTCATCCAGGTTCAAACCTAATGCGTTATATAAATCTAATCCATTAGCATCACAAGCAAAGCAGTGCGCCCCAACCGAACTATCAGGACGCTGTGAGATTATCATGGCAAAATCCTTATCGCCATGAACGGGGCATTTAGCTATCCATTTACTCCCCTGCACTTTTACATTGTCACCCAATGCCGCTAATAATTCCCTCATTGTGGCTTCCTGTTTGCGTATTTAATATTCTGGTATCTAATCCAGTTATGAGTCATCTCGCCCCAAGTCTCAACATCATGCCTGTTTATCTTGTTAGGCCAAACTCCATACTTTTCCCTGTACTGATTAGCAGCCCAGCCACCCTTATAGCCCTTGAATGCTGCATACTTAGATAGCTCTGAGTAAAACTGCTCTTTTGTCTCTCTGGTATCCTTACGATTAGCCTTACTTCCGGTTAACTCGACCAATAAAGCGCCATCGTCTTCCATCTGCTCTAATCTAGGTACTTCATAGCCGCAAGCCTTACACTTATATCCTGCCATCTGCTGAAAACAATCAGGGCATTCTCTAGTCTTAACCTCTTTAACATCTTTTTTAGTTAGCTCTTGCTCATTATGTGTTTTATCACCGCTATGTAATACCTCTGGAACTATGTCTTCAGCGTATCCAAACCGCTCAAAGTTACTGGCATGGTCTAAATAAATAGCATGAGTCTTACCCTCAAATGTACGCATCAACCTGCCTACGCGCTGAACATAAGTAGTAATCGACTTAGTAGGAAAACAATCAATAATACACCTAACACTAGGGGCATCGTATCCAGTGTTAAGAAGACGAGAACAAGACAAGACTTTAAACTCACCTCTATCATGCGCTTCAAATAGCTCATCTCTTTCATCCTGGTTAAACGTACAATCAACATGCTCAGCACTGATGCCATTCTTATTCAGTCGCTCAACAAGGTTTTTAGATAGGTTCTGTGTGGGGCTAAAGGCTATGGTCTGAGCATTCTCGCCGTATTCCATCCAATTCCTAATAATACAACCGGCTAACCTATCGCTATCACTTTCAGTAGCTCGCTCAATATCATCAGTCTTATAGGTATTAGGGTTAACTGATTTTATCTTGCTCATATCAATATGCTCACCGCCATAATAACGGATAGGACATAAGAAGCCTTGGTCTAACAATTCTCGCTGAGTTATCGGCACTATTAGATTGTTGTAAATCTTACCAAGCCCCTTGCTGTATGGCGTAGCTGTTAATCCAATAATGGGGATATTGTTATATTGAGCGATTATCTGATTAATAACATCGTACTGAGTGTGGCACTCATCCACTAAAGCCATATCAAACTCAGGCAATGCCCGCTTATGTTTACCTATCATTGCTTGAACAGTCTGAATGCTAGCTATCTGGATAGGAGCTTGCGGGTTATGTAATGGGTGATTAGCCATCCTTACACCGAAATCAATCCCCATCTGTGTAAACTTATCAATAGACTGCTCAACTAACTGTTTACGATCACAGAAAAACCAGCCCTTTTTACCCATATCCTGACAGTTTTTAAGCATCTCACCGGCTAACACTGTCTTACCGAATGATGTTGGGGCCGCAATGATGGGGCGCTTTAAGCCTCTACGCATTGAATCCCTAGCCAGTAATAGTGCTTTTTCTTGATGTTTGTAGAGATTCATCCTCTTGACTCCAATAATTTACCGCTGTTGCTAAATATCCGAATCATCAAACGACCACCTGAGTCTGCTCTTTGCTCTATTCTCAATGGCAGATCACTCTCAATAGGGCTATATGATCTAGCCCATTCAGCAGCCTTCAGTAGTGTTTTGATAATTAGGGTTGATGACCTTGTCATTCCTCCATTAGGCGCGTCCATTACATAAACTCGATCATAGCTTGGGTAATAGTTATGCTTTTTTGTTTGTTTTTCCTGCTCATTTAAAACTCCTCAATTTTCAGGCATAGGGTCATCTTAGAGGGTCATTTGACCTATGCTCCTCTTTTATATAATCAATACAGCTTAGGCACGTATCATTCAATTATCAGGGTACAGTTTTTACTCTTGCCGGAGCCTATACATTTGTTAGACCGGATTAGTTCCGGTGATCCGCTTTGTTTACCCTGTTTTGCTCAGGTAGCCAATTGATTAAATGCGATGGCTATAGAACGCTTGTCTTAATGACCCTGTTTATGTCCACCCTCGTATGCTGCCAAGGATAGAACCCACCCCTCTAAATCCTATTCTCCGGAGAGAATATTTGCCGTTTAAGTTTCTATATCACGGCTGGTGGTGAAGTACGTGTTTTGTAGTTGAAAACTTCAGGGGATTTGATTAAAATACAAACATCCTCCGTAGCTACTACTACGTTGGCCTACCTCAAACCCCTTTCAATTTGCGTTGTTAGGGGTTTTCTACATCTGGCAAGCCAATAAACATAACTCTAATACTATTTAACCGTCTTTACAAATAAGTAAAACCTATTGAAATCTGATTACTGATAAGTTTTACCTATTAGGGTGCAAGTGTAATAGCTAGAAGATAGATAGCTGGTCTTTAGGCTGCTCAATGTAATCATCAACACACCATTGAGAAGCAAAGGCTTGCGCTATACCGTCAAAAGTCTTAGATCGAGCTTTCCACCTATCAGGTCCAGGCGGCATAAAATGTATTCTCTGTCGCTCATTAGCAGGTAATAGCATCATCTCATCATAAACATCATCGGTCGGATGTAGTGGTGGAATGCCAGACAGCCATAAGCAGGTAGCCTTTTGTTCTTTGTGGCCAAACATCCAAGGCTGAATAATCTGGTCAGGGAATCGATACCGGCTAGACATAATGCAAACAGGGTTCTCAATGGCCCACCTAGCCCCAGAATCAACGCAAGCACCAACAAAAGCCATGAACAGGTCAATACCTTCCTGCTGCCTACCGTCTGCCCTCTTAGCCGCGAAATGAGCCGCACCGCTTACCGCAAGATGAGTACAGGGAGGGTGACAGATAATTAAATCCCAATGACCGTTGCGGATAGCCTCAACACCATCGCACTGGATATGATAGATAGACTCATCATCAGCCGGTAATAGGTCACAGCTCCAAGCATCATGCCCCTTAGACCTGAATGCATCCCTTACTGTGCCGGATGATTCGCAAGCTATTAAAACGCGCATTAGTAAAATATCCAGTTTATATAACAGATTACAACCAGGGCCGATAAATACAGAGGCCAGGGATTATCCTTGTTCAGTAAATAATTCTTCGCCTTTATCAGCTTCTCAGGGTTATAAAGCGAATATGCCATCATTGCTAGGGCGATTCCTACTGATAGTAGAACTGCCTTATTCATTGCTATTTCTCCTTATTGGCTGTGGGTGGTGTGGGGAGGGGCATCCAGTGGGTTACAGGGCTTGTACTATCTCCAGTCTCCCAGTTGATAATAACTAAGGGCCATTGACCAACAAAAGGAACACACTCAAGCCGGTCATTTTCCTTGCAGTAGACAAAAACAACCTCACCATCTTCAGGCAGTCGATCATCCACACTTATCCACTCCCTTTCTGCCAGTTGGGATTGAAGGCGCTCTATAACTTTTTCCATCCCTTCAATGGCTGCTACCGCTGTCATCGGATATTCTATAACTGAATTTACATTCCATTCGCTCATTTTACTTGTCCTCCTTAATGGCAGATATAAGTTTTTCTTTATTCATCACCCAACACCTCCACACTGCCAATTAGCTTAGCCTCCCAAGCCTCAAGGCGATTATCTTCAGTTAATGTAATCCTAATATTACGGATGCCGATAGCAGCATAAACGGCCTGCCTTGACGTATATCCCATGACTCGCATGGTTTCATATACGCCAAACTCCTTCTTGAATTTCTCCAAACTCCAACTCTGAGTGCCCACTTATTTTTAACTCCCATCTTGTTAATGTGTAGCTATAGTAGCACTATTTTACATTGAGTGTAACTATTTAGTTGACAGCCACAGCATCAATTGCTAAAGTTCGGCTATCAAATCAAAACTTAAACCAAGGAGATAGAAGATGTATGAAAGACAAAGAGGAAATGCAACCACAGGATTCGCAGCGTTTTTATTTATTGCGATTATTTTTGCCGCTTGGATTACCCATATTATTCATTGCTTATCTGAAGAGGCTTGGGGTTTTCTCATTGCGGGAGCCATCATGTTCCCCATCGGAATCATCCACGGAGTCGGACTATGGTTCGGAGCCTTCTGATAAAAAAGATAGTTAACTTATTGCCCGCCTAGTGTGGGCATTTTTGGTAGAAGCAGTCAAAACGGAGGCAGGGACATGAAGACAGCAAGCATATTTGATTATTCACCGCCGGTTAGAGATTTAGAGCCGGAGCCGCTACCCACTAAGGTTCCGAAGTTAGAGAAAAAGAACGGCAAGTTTATTTGGGGATCAGCAGATAGGAAGGTGAAGAAATGAAGCTATGGCATGTACAAGCAGAAGGAATGGACGGACAGATAGCAGTGAGCGTTGATGCTTTTATCGAGTCGCTTATTGATGATGGTTACAAGCAGTATGATGTTGATAGAGGTAAGGGTTATCGCACTGTCCACGCTATTGATGATTGTGATATTTATATCGAATATTTTTTAATCCCAGTAGAAGTAATAGGAGCAGCAGAATAATGTATATCGACATTACAAAAACCGCTGAAGTTAATGCAGATAAAATGCGGGCTATGTTTGACGCTAATGACATTCATAGCACTGAGTATAAATACCTTCAGAAAGAATTAGCTTGGGCTTTATTAGCTGCCTTGGAATTTGAGCGCAAGCATGGTGACAAAGCATGAGCGAGTTAGAACCGATACTTCAACAGGCAAGAGATGGAGCGTGTTTTGCGGCAAGGGCTAAGGCTGCACTGCACTTCAAAGAGGAAACCGATGACTTTGTAGCGGGTAGGACTAACCTCTATCCAGAGGGAACTATTGAGTACTCTGCCTATGATGAAGAAAGAAAGTTATTGGTGGTTGAGTTTATGCGTAATTACGAACAAGAGCAGAAAGATACTGCTAGAACTTTAGGAGAAGGTGAATGAGCTTTGCAAAGGAAGTATGGACTACATTAGCCTCGGTTAATTGTAGTGATAAGGTTGATAAGAAAGGGAACATGACTTACCTGTCCTGGGCTTGGGCTTGGGCGCAGTTAATGAATCATTACCCTGAATCAGAATATGAGTTTACAAGCTCAGAGATTGACGCTGTTGGATCTGTAACTGTGTTCTGCAATGTAACTGTTAAAGAGGGCGACCATAGCTTAAAGCGGTCTATGTGGCTTCCTGTGATGAATCATAAAAACGCCTCAGTTATTAATCCAACATCGCGAGAAGTGTCAGATAATAAAATGCGCTGCCTAGTTAAATGTTTAGCTATGTTTGGGCTAGGTCACTATCTATACGCTGGTGAAGACTTGCCCGATCCTGAAGTTACACAAGCTGCTGAGAAGGCTAAGTATGATGCACTATGTCTAACTCTTGCCGGAACAATCGATGCGATTAAGGAAAGTATTGAGTCTGGTGATTATTCAGCAGGTAGTGAGGCTTGGCAGGAATTAACCGAGGAAGAAAAGATGGGGTTATGGAAGGCACCGAGTCGCGGAGGTTGTTTCACTACCCAAGAGCGTGAAGAAATGAAGTCAGCAGAATTTAGAAAAGCTAATCAAACTGGAGTAGAAAAATGAAAGTTGGCGTAAAAATAAAGATGGACGTAAGCAAGATTGAAAAGGCTCGATTATTCAAAGGGCAAAAGGGCGTGTATTTAGATGCCACTGTGTTTATTGACGTTGACAATAAAGATCAATACGAAAACAACGGCATGATTACCCAAGACGTTAAGAAGGAAGAGAAAGACCAAGGCGTTAAGGGGCCGATACTGGGCAATGTGCAAGTGTTCTGGCGTGACGATAACAACGCACCACAACAGGCTAATCAACAGGCTATGGCACAACAGGGCAACGATCCATCTGACTGGGAAGACGACCAGTCAATCCCATTCTAAGGAGGCACCATGAACATAGATAGACAAGTGATGATGCTAGTCCGTAACAGTCCAGGCATAGGCACCGGCTCACTCAGAGATAAAACCAATGCCAGTGTAAAGACAATGCGCTCATCGAGAAATCGACTCAAGAAAGCTGAAGAGTTATTTGTACAGAAAGACTCTAACGGCAAGTATAGGTTTTTTGAAATGGAATATGCCAAAGCGAATAACATCCCTGCTACGGTTCCCAAGGTTGATAATCGGGAGCATAGAAGCAAGGACAGTAGAGCTACGGCTATGGCAGTATCAATGCAGAATTTGTTTCGAGGTCTGGCCCGATAGTGGGCATTGTGCGGGTAGTGGATTTACTCAACCGCTTTTTTAATTGTTAATATGTATCGAATAAGGATTAGAAAAATGACCGAAATAATACCGGATAAATGCGTTTGTGGTGGTGCTATGAGGCTTGTGCGCTGGCCTATTGGCTTTAATGATAATGAGAGCTACAAGGTTGAATGCTCCAAAGATTGCGGAACATCGGTTGATGGGTTGCGCGACTGGGAGAAAACAAAGAAAGCATGGAATGAGGCTCAAGGCCCGCTTTAACTCTAAATAATGTACTGGAGGAATTATTAGAATGGCAACGCCAACAACAGAAGAATCATGGCAACAAGCCGCTGTTTTATTTACAGATGCCATGAAACCGATATGGCCAAACCTTACCCGCTCAGATACAAAATTAATGTTTATGGCGCGACATAGTTTGAAAAAGGACACTCCGATTTTCATTGGTTTTGATCCCGCGAAAGGCGTAGACATATCATCTTGGAGCAACCCAAGTGGCTTTATTGAGTACGCTAAGCCGCAATAATGTACTTTTAACGAGATAACAATGACGAGAATAGTAATGGTCAGAGCGGGTGATAAATGAAAACAATGGATGAATGCGTAGAGTTTCTTTGTGCCAGTGATGGGCCTTATGCTGATGCTAAAGCCAAGGTTAAGTACCTGGACAAGAAGCTAAAGGTTGTTAAGGCTCAAGCGTTTCTATCTGCTACAGGTACAGGAGAAGTGCGTAAGGCTATGTCTGAAGTTGATCCTGTACACCTTGAGTCATTGGAAGAGTATAAGGATGCTTGTTTGGATATGGAGACTTTAGGTGTAGAGAGAGAAACGATTAATATCAGGATTGAAATCTGGCGCACTAAGTCGGCCAACTCCAGAAAGGGCAATATCTGAATATCGTGCTACAATGTCAGGACAGACAGCGACTAACTGCCTGCCCCTAATCATCAATAGTTATAAGGAACTACGATGACTGCAAAGAATGATAACACACCAGAATTAAAACCTTGCCCGTTTTGTGGTAGCGAAACAATTTGTATGGACGAAGTTGATCGCCATCTTCCGTTTAATGCTTATTGTTTTGATTGCTCTGCTGATGGCCCTATGGCTTCAACTAAAAAAGAAGCTATCGCATGGTGGAATACTCGCGCATGAACAGCAAATTCCGCTGCACTGGTTGCCGTGAATACTTCCCTCAATCGGATAAGATAAAAATCAATCGCGGTACTTTCTGCTCTATCGATTGTGCAGGTAGTAAAGGCTTGAAAAAGGCGAAGGCTGAAAAGGTTAAGGAAGAGAAGCAGGCCCACACTAAAGCTAAGAAGGATTTGAAAGACAATGATAAATCATTTCAAACAAAAAAGACTCAGCGCATATTTAATTCTTATATTCGCTTACGTGATATGGCTTTGCCTTGTATCAGTTGTGGCAGGTTTCACACTGGCCAATATCACGCCGGTCATTACCGATCTGTTGGTGCTAACCCTGAACTCAGATTCATACCAACCAACTGCCATAAGCAATGTTCTGCGTGCAACAATCATCTTTCTGGGAATATATCTAATTATAGAATTAATTTACTTTGCAAGATTGGGGAAGCTGCTGTTGCCGAAATGGAAAGAAGCCACCCCGCCAAGCGGTACACAATAGCCAACTTAAAAACAATCCAGAAATGGTACACCAGAAAAACAAAACGACTACTGAGGGATCAACAATGTTAGATAATTTTAATAGATACGTTAAGGCTAAAGACGTTCACAAACTAATGAGCAGCTTTCCCAAGTGTGGCGTCATGTATAGAGATATTGGAAACGGTTATTCGATTATTTTAGTAGCGCCTAATTTAAAGCTATCAGATTATATCGATAAGATTTACTCAGCACTGATTAAAAATACGAAGGCTATTATTGCAAGAGTGCCTGATAGTGTAGCGGCTATTTACGGTATTAATATTCCAATTCTTACTGATGTGGTGGCGTAATGAAGCCCATCCCTCACACCGTCCAGCTCTATCATCTCAATTCTAATATGAATGTTGAGCAGCGCTATAGAGTTTGCGTACTGTATAAAATGTTCTGCAATTCGGTTGATGGTGATGAGTTTCTAACATTCGATAAGCCGACACAGAAAACGTTTAATAATAGTTTGAATGCCTGGAGTGCCTCTAGTGATTGGCTGTTTAAAGATGGCAAGGATTACTACCGCAAAGCACCGGCTTGTAAGTTTGCAGGGTTTCACGATAAATTAATAGGATTATGGAAATGGGTAACGTCCTTGAACTTGGGTTAGCACAAGATAAGAAAACATTGCTTGAGACTATCTCGCATTATGAAGTGATGTTGAATGAGTTACAGATACAAATAGAAGCGCTTGAGTTTGGGTTAGGCGTATTAAGACGAACTGTTAAGGAGTTATGAATATGAGTTTTTTCGGTAAAAGTTCAATTGATAAAGCTATCGACGTTGTTGGTGATGTTGCTAAATCTGGTATGGGCATGTGGAACAATGCAGACTTTACCAGTCAGGAAAAAGCAGACCACTTACTTAAACTATTAGAGGCTACCAAGTCACAAGGCACGTCAATCAGCCGTAGGGATTTACTGTGGTTTATTATCGCCTTGCATGGTTTCTCGTTCGTTGTAGCTGTGATCTATGTAGCGTTTGATTCAATGGATAAGGTGACCAACCTTGTGTCTGTAATGGACGCATGGAAGCTAGGATGGGCATTTGTTGCTGCGGTATCGTTTTACTACTTAACTCAATTCAAGGGGAAATAACATGCCTGGCATTCAACTCGACTGGCAACCACCAGTAAATAACCAAGACGGAACACCTGTTAGCAGTGCGCTAATTTACGCAGTCTATGAAAATGATATTAAGATCATCGATGACTTAGCCCCTGCTCAATTTAGTATTGATATGAATGGCAGAACTGGGGGTGATTACAATTATCAAGTTACAGCTCGCTACGGCAATAGCGCAGAGTCGGAAAGGTCAGCAGCAGTAACTGTAAATTTTATGATAGCCCCAAACGCACCGCTAAATCTGACAGCGGTTTTAATATGAAGTGGTTATACGCTGGAATAGTTGTGGCTATGTTTATGTTTTTTTACACTAGCTGCGAGAACCCGCCGAAGTCACCAACAGGATTAACACTTACAGTAAACTAATGGAGAAGGATATGGAATCGCAGACAAAGGAAATACTCAAGCATCTGAAAAAAGGCAAGACTATCACAGCACTGGAGGCGCTTAAATTGTTTGGCTGCTTGCGTCTAGCGGCAAGGATAGTCGATATTCATGCAATGGGATATGACACAGCAAGGCAGATGGTCAATGTAAAGGGGCGCTCAAATAAGGTGGCGCGTTATTCACTGGTAGGGAGTAAATAGGATGGCTTTAGTATTAACAATCAAAGACACAGACGGCCCAATCTGGATAGGTGAGGATATTAAAATATCGTTAGTTTTTACAGATAGAAGGAGTGCCAGACTAGCGATAGAGGCACCTGATGATGTTGAGATCCTGAGAGACTCACTCAAGAATAGAAATGATAGAATTAAGGAGAAAGGCAATGTTAACTAAACCACCACAAAGAACTATAGATACATGGGGAGCGGGGCATTACGGGGCCAACAGAGGATCACGTAAGCACAAGGGCATCGACTTTGCCTGCTATCCTGGTTCTAGTATCTGCGCTGAGAAGTACGGCAGAGTCACTAAGATTGGCTACCCCTATGATGACGATGAAGATAATGACGGCAAGCCTGACTTTACCTATGTCGAGATTCAAGACCCGTTAGGCTTTAAGGCTCGATACTTCTATGTTGTTCCTGCTGTAGCTGTGGGCGATATGGTTCAATCAGGTCAATCAATCGGCATCTCTCAAGAGCTTGGGAAAAAGTATCACGGTATTACTGAGCATATCCACTTTGAGGTTAAGGATAAGGACGGTAAGTTCTTTGATCCGGCAGAGTATTTGCTGTGAAAGAGCCTGATATATTTTCACAAGTAGCAGTACTATTCATCCTGGCTGTTGGGTGTTTAGTCTTTGCATTTTTATCTAACTGAGGGGTGAATGATGGACTTCATAATCAATATCGTTGATGACTTTGGCGCCAGTATCGGGCTTAAGATAGTGCTGCTGATGGGCTTAGCCTTCGCCACCTTTGTTATATGGCGGCTAGGCATGATAGTTAAAGCCCTGAATACGGTTGAGAAAACAGCAAGGGAGGAAATTCGAGAGACTACAATAACGGCCTCAGAGTGTAAGGGTCAGATTGATATTATTAAGAAGGTTGTTTTTAAGGAGGCAGAGTGACTCGACATATTTGCGCTGCTTTGTTTGTTCGGCCTGATGGCTGCTACTCTGGAATGGGCGATGTTGACTTATGGGATGAAGAAAGGGACGCAAGGAAATATAATGGAATCCTGCCTGTTGTAGCTCACCCTCCCTGCCAGTTATGGGGAAACCTAGCATCGGTGAATTATGCTAGATGGGGTGGCGAGAATAATAAGCCTAAGAACGATCAAGGTTGTTTTGAGTCTGCTTTATATTCTGTTAATTCATGTGGCGGAGTTTTAGAGCATCCGGCAGGTACTAAAGCGTTTTCTGAATATGGAATACCTCACCCAACAGGGAGCGGATGGCAAGCCACCATCGATGGGGCTTGGGTTTGCGAGGTATGGCAGTCAGCCTATGGGCATAAGGCGAATAAGGCAACATGGCTATATTACAGAGGATTTTACCCGCCCCATAAGCTCAAGTGGGATAGAGTAGCGGGAACCCATCAAATAGGCGGATGCGATAAACGAGGCAAAGCTAAAAACAAACCAACAATCAGAGGGGTAGAGGCATCAGCTACACCTATAAAATTCAGGGATGAACTGATAAAACTTGCCGTGAATACTAGGGGTGGGTAACTTCCACCAGTCAGCCTCTTGGGTAAAGCTATCAAAGGACTTCAAAACCCTACGCTGTGTGGATTGCGGTAGTACAGCAGACATTCAGTCAGGGCATATTTTATCGGCTCACAAGTACCCTCTCTTTGCTTTGTGGCGTTTCAACTTAAAGCATCAATGTCAGCCCTGTAATTTAAAGCAGGGAACAAAGACAAAGTGGGGCGTTAAATCAATCTATCTGTGGAGTTTGTATTGGATGATAAGATTTCTTACTATTTTAATAATTATCTTTATGTGTAGTTACATCTACTTAGACATAGCCCGCAATGGCTTTGAATTTTCTATACTGCTTGAGCTGTGGGGTGAGTTTACAGAGTTCCTATCAAACATCCGTGATAAATTCCCAGATTAATATGACCATTGGCGTACCCAATATCCCACCAAGCCAAACGAAAGCCTTGTTAGCCCTACGCTTAAAGGCAATCAAGTCTTGCAGGTCAGCTTCCATTGCTTCAAAGCGGTCAACGGCTTCCTCGGTCTCATCATTCATACCGACTTAACCTCTTCGCCAATCTGGTTAGTGTCAATCAGGAATGGTTCTCTAGCCTCATCACCTAAGTCGATAGCCTCGCTGCTTGAGTCAGTAAAATCACAGCTGTTATTGTTGCCAGTGATGGTGCAACAGCCAGGTATAAGCAATATTATTAAGCAAATCTTATTCATACAACCACCAAAGGATTAACAATGTATAAATTCATAGTAATAAGGGAATGCCCAAAATAACATCTGTAATCGTTATGCTTGGCATGTTTGGCACCTATTTGATATTTACTGTATTATAGCCTCGCGGCTAGGTTGTACAACCGAAAAGCAGTTAGTCACTGCTGCCGCCTTGTCTGACTACCTATTGACTAAAGGAAACATACTCATGAAGATTTTATTATCTATAGCATTAATAGCCCTGCTAACTGCATGTAAAAGCGGAGGGTCAGATAATACATCAACACCACCCGCAGAGCCTGAGCCAGATTCAACTAAACGAATTGTGGTTATAGGTGACGCTCTGTGTAATACATCAACCGGCTTAATTACCCCTTGGCCTGATCGCATTAGCGGCTTTGGTGTATATAATAAGCGCCGCTGCATTGATGGCCACTTTAATAATATTAATGATTATTACCACTTTATCGAGGCAACGGTTAACGGCAGCTTGATTATGGCGATAGGTCACACAGAGGCTAAAAACATACTATCTGGCAATCAGTCACTAGCGGGTTTTAAATCAAACTACGCAACGATAATGGCTAACGGAGTTTATCTTGATCGTGAGATATACTGCCTGCTACCTCCTTTGACTGAAAACCCTGACTTACAACCCATTATTCAGCAAGTTCGCGATTATATTACTGATGTTTGCGAAGGCCCAATTATTGAAAGCGCTCCATTAGTCGGCACTGAATACGATGATGAAGGCCATAATCTTACTGCTCAACTCGTCACTAGTGCTCTAAGTCACTAAAGTATAAACGTCTGAGTTGCCATCTCGGAGCTTGGACGCACTTGCCGCCAAATTATATACTGTTATTCCTGTGCCTTTAAATGCTCCGCCAGCAGAGCCGCCAGGATAAGTTACATAAATAGGCACTCCGCCGTCATTACCTGCAACACCATCTAAAGAAAACCCACCGTCACCAGCAGCAATAGACCCACCAAAAACTCCACCCAGTCCACCAGCACTAAAGCTACCGTTTGACCCGTTGGTTGGTGTATATGTTGCGCTTGGAGGTGTAACGCCACCCAGTCCACCAGGAATGCCCGATCCGCCGCCACCGTTAAGTAATGTTCTCCCCGTACCTGTACCGTCTTGAATAACACAACCGCCGCCGCCTCCTGCTGCATATAGCTCACCATCAGTTGTATAGGTATCGACAACTCCATAATTAAGATAGATTTGCGTAGTTATGCTGTCTGATTGGTAGGAATCACTACCTACTTGACCCGATGAATCACCAGGAACCCCTGTGCCGCCTGTTCCCCCTAGTCCGCCCTTAGCCGCCCACTTAGTACCTGCTGTGGCTATGATCTTAACCGTTGACCCTGACGCAAAGTTACCCGCCCGCATTGCGTATTGTGAAGAGCTAGAGCCTATAGTAGCGCCCTGCAATACAAAGGTGACATCAACAGCTGAAGCCGGAGCGCCTGCCCTGTCATATAGGTTTAAATCAAAAACTGTGCCAGATATAAATATAACTAATGGGCCGCCGCCTGTATCGATTAAAGGAATATAACTAAGTGCCTTAGCTGCGTAGTATCGGCCTATACCATTAACAACAGGTTTTAGCTGTGTAATCTGTGCCGTTATCTTGCCGCCGTATTCTGTGCCATCAGGGAGTTGGCTGTCTCTCGATATAATGTCGACAACATCACCAAGCGAAGTGCCGGATAATTTACGCTCTTCAATATTGAATGAGATTTCTTTTGGTGGCTCATTGAACCGCTGAACAAACCGACTCGCTAATATTGTTGATGACGAGTCAGATATAAACCGGCAAGGGTCGAATTCATACATTGAAACATCGCCGTACAAATCAGAAGACTCTGATGCTGTGTCAGTGTATACCGTATACTTTTTATAATTGTTCTTGTCATCTGATAGTGCTTGGTAGGGCTTTCTGTGGGTAATGTATGCCCTTGAATAGCGTTGGTTAGGCTGTGTCTTTACCTTTAAGTTTTGAATGTCGTTGACTTCAGATAGTGTTCTTATTGATTCCTTCCAAGCACTAACTGCTGAAACAACTACTTTCTGAGTTGATTGATTTAGCCACATATCAACCATATACACTTCGAGCATTTGATTAATCAAATCTATAGCAGGGGCTGGCTCAGTAAAGATACCGTAAAGCAAGGCCGATGAATTCCACTCGGTTATCTCATTATTCCATTGTGTAAAATCAACATAAGCAGACAGGCCAACATGATTGTAAATAGTAGTTAGCATATTAGCCAAAGGGTAAGCGTTCATCACGTAGCAGAGCTGTACAGTGTCGCCTGAGTCATGAGCCTCTGCTGTGGTTCTATATAATAATATACCGCCTGTGCCTATCTGATCCGCACCTCTAGCCGTACAAGTAATCGAGTTAGCCGTTAAACTATCAATCCTGATTATCTCTTCACCGATTATCACCCTATCAATCGCAGCAAGCCCTGTAGTCTCTGTTACAGGAATAGTTAATTGTGATTCTGTAATATCAGCCGTTAATGTAATAGTTGATGGTGTTGGGAATTGTTCGTTGAATTTCTCAATATCCTTGAGCGCATCTTTACCAGTAATCTTAAATTGATTGCCAGACAGTTGAGATGATTCAATAAAATAGATAGCTGTGGATATTTCATAGCTAACCCCATCAGCAATAGCGTAGTTATAAACCTTCAGTTGCTTACCATCTAAAATATTACGCGCTAATAGCTTCCCAAAGAATGAACCGTTATCACTGAAATTAATCGGGCCTGGGTCACTATCGAAATCAGTCATTGATAACGTAATCGTTGAACGGCTCGACATACCCTTACCAGGCTTAATCTGTGGCGTTGATTCACTCGAAGAACTAACGCACTTAAATATCTTACTATTAAGTATCGATTTGCCTGTGATTGATGCTGATGGCTGGCTTACATTGGGTGCGTCCTGAGATGTAAACCACAATGAATAAGTAGAATCGCTCGACTGCGTACACGTTATAGGTGTGTGCCACGTACCATTCACCCCATCGACCGGAGTACAGACAGTGCAATAAGGCAGGATTAATTCATAAAGTGAATAGTGATATTGCGCGAACTCCGTCCTCATAGGATCAAGCCCTTTGAATATGCGTTAAATGATATTGATGACACACCTAGCAGCCTTGTGACTCCGTGCGCTTTTGTCTCCATCGCCTTAGCATCAAAGCCCGCACATGAGTGAAATACATTGTCATCCTCAAGCACATAAAATGTATTAGTAGTGGCGAAGTCTAAGAAATCATAATACCCCTGATATTCACTCATTAGATTATTAGGAATAGACAGAGATGATTTAATCGTCTTGGCTTGATACAGCAAAGCAATAGGAGAGCTATTCAAAGACTTAGCGCCGCGTGATTCTCTATTAGGCACAGTCCATGGTCGTTTATAGCCTGCCTGCTCGCCGTTATGGGGTACTGTGTAATACTCACCCATAGCCATCTCTATAATTGCAATATCGCCGGTTCCTGTGACAATAATCTCAACCGTAGTTATTCCAGTTTGATCGACGTTAAACACCATGACCTGAGCGTCATTACTGCCAAGCGTATTATTAACGACTGTTACAGTGTCGCATTTAATTTCTATACTTGTTTTCTGTGAGATATTGCCCGCTATAGCTATATAGCCAATCTCTTGAGCTGTGCCATAAGTAAAAGTCGTCGAGTGAGTGCCTGCCATTGCTGCCACATAAACACTGGAGTAATCACCATCAGCAATAACATTAATATCCTGTGTTGCTGATACAGGGCTATCAACAATAGTTGCAGTAGCTGAAACATTCGATTTAGATAAAATCACGATATAACCCCGTTCTGCTCTAGTTTGGCAATATTATCATAAACAATAGAAGCTATAGCCTCGCCATCAATTTCAAGTGTGATGTTTGAAGCAAAACCAGTTGCACCACTTGCATCAGTAGCCGATAAGTCTGCACCTCCTTGCGCTATATCCTGGCCCTGTTCTGGATCTGATGCTATTGATGGTGACGAAGAAACTGGAGCAATACCACCACCGCCTTTAGATGCTGACAGTGTAGCCGCTAACTGAACCGCTCCCATTGCCGCCGCTGCCGCTGCTCTTCCGAAAGCTGTATAAGGATCACCACTACCAAGTTGGTGCATTACAGCAGCACCCGTTTTAGCAACAACTAAACCCGCCTCTATTGCTTTTGAATCACCAAACAATAAAGCATTGGCAGCCATCGCCACCGATACGCCGTTTTGTACATTGGCATTTTTGCCATCATGTAAAAGATCGTCTGCTCTCGCTTCATCCCTATCAGCTTTTAACTGTGCCTTAGATGCCTTTTCTGTTGCCTTTATCTTGTCATCAGCAACCTTTTTATTCTTCTTCATTTTGTCTTCAAATGACTCACCAAAGCTGCCGCCCTCTTCAGCTTCAATACGGGCAATGTCAGCCTCTGCCGATTCTGCCTTAACTTCAGCAATCCTTTCGTTAATGGCCAGTATTTCTAAGTCTAATTCCTTAACTCTTTCCCTTGCGGCCTTCGCTGACCGGCCTGTATTCTCGGCAAGTGCCGCATTGGTCGCCCGCTTCTCTTCCATAATATCAAGCTGGGCATCTAACTCCCTAAGACTTGAAAGGTCATCAATGCTTCTGAACCGGTTGATAAAATCTACTATGGCATTGGTTGCTGTTGGAACTATCTCAATAACAGCATTAAAAAAGCCCTCTAATGCAGGTGCAATAGATGAGGTAATGATTGATGCTGAATCACCCAATCCTGCCGTTAACAGGTCAAACGATCCGGCCATTGCTGCTATATCTTCAGACTGCTGAGTCGTTAGCTGTAAAGACTCAGACATATCCTTATATCCGCCCTCTAAATTCTTTAGCTCTGAACCGTTATCCCTGAATAGCTGCGAGGTATATTCAAGATCGTTCGACATCGATTTAAGAACCCATGACATCTTAGCGCCGCTAACACCTGCATCCTCCATAGTGTCGACCATCTTTATAATGGCGTCCTCTGGCTTCATTTCCTCCAGTGTCATAGCAAAGGCCGCCGCCGCAGCATCAGTCATGCCCATAGTATCGGCGAAGTCTTGAAAGGCTCCAGACCCTTTACCATCTTGGGCAAATGTAGCTGTAAATTCCCCTATTCGTTCCGATACATCATTGAGCGAATCAGCCGCCCCTTTAGCGTCAACATCAAACTGACTGAATGCAAATGCTAAGCCCTTGAACTCTTCCTTTGACATCTTAGCCGTTACAGCCAAGTTACCCATTGTCCGGTCAGCCTTAGCCGTAGCCACCGCAATAGCTGTGATAGCCGCTGCCGCTGCTAAGCCTGCTTTAGCTACTGTTGCAGCCGCATTGCCTACCGCTTTAAATGAAGTGCTTAGATTGGTCGCTTCTTCGTCGGTATCTTTAAGCGTTTTTTTAACGTCATTAAGATCTTTAACAGCCTTGTCGACCTTAGCGTCTAACTCTAATACCAGTTTTTCTGTAGCCATGATTACACCATGAGCCAATCATAAGACGCACCATGTTGCAGCCGCTTATAGTTGAGCATTAAGGATAGGTCTTGTTTGGTTTCTAATTTGATGTCTAACAGTTTGAAGCATTCGAGCATATCAAGATTCCATGCTTCAGATGGGGCAATCTTTAGATCTTTAACTAACGCGGTATAGAATGCCCAAAAATCAATAGTAAGGGCATCCGATGACATAACCTTGGCTAACCCTTCAAATCGGCAGGTTACTTTTTTTTTTCGGATATCTCGTTGTAGATTGTTGAATATTCACCCGCAAGCCTTGCCAGTTCAAAAGTCCACGGCTCCGACATATCACCATCGCGCTCAGTCGGTATCCAATCAACTCTAAACATAGCATCCTCAAGCTCTTCCTTGGATACGTTCTTGTCAGTAACAACGTCGAATATATCCAAAGCCACACCAAAGGGGACAGCTTCTGCTATCAATGCCATCTGATTAGCAACCCCCTGGCCCTGACCACTAGAGGCAGCAATAATAACCTTGCCAATATAATAGCCCAGTGAGTTACCCTGCCGCTTAATAAATTCTCTATGGGCGGCTAGGGTGACACTTGACTCATACTGCTGATAACAGAGCTTTATCATACTGGCGGAGTATGTGGAGTGCGTGTGACAACATCGCTAGAGCTAAAGGTAATCGATGTCATTACCGCATTACCATCGGTAGGCAAGGCATCACTGAGGGCATTAGGGGTAAATTTACCCACATATGTCTCACCAGTTTCGCCAAAGGTGATAGTGTAATCATCTTGAAGGCCTGTAAAAGCAGCCTCTCGGATAGCCTCAAAATCAACATCGCTGTTATAGACAATGGTTCCAGCAAATACAATCTGCTGTGAAGTGGTCGCTTTATCTAACAACTCAACAAAGCCGCCTGATGATTTATTGGTAATATCAATAATCGCGCCGCCCATTGTCATAGTAAATTCACCCTGTCCGACTACTACGGTGGGTGTTGAGCCTTTTGCAATTACGCAAGCTAAGCCCTGTTGTGCGCCTGGAGTAGCCATATTAATTTCTCACATAGTTAATAGTAATGGTTTTACTCATCCAACTCTCACTGGATGCTGATGGTGTTATTGTTAAATCTTGAATGTAAACAGTTTGGCCATTAGCCGTAGCTGTCGCATTGTTATAATAAATGTCCTGTATATCTTGAGTCAATTGTATCAGCCTTAGCACTCCACGAGAAACATTGCCGGTTCTATCGTTTAGTGGCACATAAGCTGCAATCTGAAATAGTCCGTTTTCTTCGTCGAATCTATCCTTAGCCAATGAATCAATCGAGGCGGGCATATAGTAAACAGATAGCCATGCGTCCTTTCCTGTTGGGTCATAGGTCATGTTCTCATAAGCAACATCAGATAGATCAATATTAGCTATCTCTGAGTTACTAATAGCATCCGTCAATCGGTTAACCAGTGCCTGATAACTATCAATCATTGAGCATTCTTCCGCTTTAATCGTGTACGCATACGCTTAACATTGAGTCTAACCATACCATTAGGGGCTTGTTTAGAATAGCCGCCTGCTGATAGCTTCTGGTATTGAGGTGTTCCACCCTCTGAGGTATTAGTACCCATCTTAACTGGGCTTGGATAACCACCGTATTCAACCACGTTAGCGTAAGGCATAGGGTTAGTAAAAAATAGCTTCTTGCCTATAACCACTTTTGGCATACGCGCCACGCTTGAAAATGAACCGCTACCGCTGCCGCTTGGTGTTCTAACTACACCCTTGGGGCTTTTTTCTGATAGGTTCCAGCTATTACGCAATCGGCCACCGTCTTTAAAATGAACAGGTGTTTGTTTGATGATAGCAGTCAGTGTTTTAATGTATTCTTTTTTAACTGTCTCATTCGAGCCTGTAACCATGCCATCGATAGCCTTCAGAGCGTTACCCATACCCTTTATCACTTGCGCCTCACTATCGGCTTATAAGCTAAGGGGATTCCATAGGGTGAGCTAATAGACACACTGATAACTATAAATTTCTCACCAGTTGACGACTCTATAACCTCGCCCTGTTTAATCTCAGTAGCACCATCACAGACCAGCTCCCTGTCACCATCTTTAATCAGGTCATTATCAATCGATGACTTATCAATGCTCTTGAATATAGCGTTAACTAATACGATGTTTTCAGTAGTTGTCACAGGTGGGTCGAAAGGGTTATTACCACCACCTGTCACAGTGACTTTGACAAGTGTAAGAATAGGCGAGTCATTCTCGCCCACTTTTACATTGGCTTTAGCTAATCCGCGAACTACCTTAGCAGCTACTGATAGGCCGCCCATTAGATATTTATCCCGCTATAGAAAAACTCTTCACGATGTAGCCCTGAACTCTTTAAGTAAGGGTTTAGCCATTGCGACACAGCAGGCACAAGCGGAGTAGTACGGGCATTCGAGCCGTCTTTATAATCCTCGGAATAAACGCCCTGAACATTAAAGCCTTTAAGCTCTTGATCATCAGCAGTCTTGTTGAAGTCTGCACCTTTATTAATCGAGTCGCCATAAGTTATCTGGGCTCGTTGTACATCAATAGGTATTGAGTTAGAAGCTACTAAATAGCCATGAGCGTAAACATTACGGCGCGGAAAGATGCCGGTTTGAGTAGGGTCAACAATATTGCCCTGTAATCGGTTCTGATAAGACTTAACTAATTGGTAATAGCTCTGCCTTAGCTGTGTCTCTGCTATTGTGTCATCAGCATCAATAACAAGCCCCATATCAGTAGCCATTAGGCGAGCATCTGCCAGGCTGATGAAGCTATTAGCATTAGCTACAACTGTTCCATCTTCTACGGTTAGCGGCATGATTAAACCTTATGGTGTTGGTGCGAGGGCTAAAATCTGCTTAAGCATCTCGTTTCTGGTGAGGTTTGGTGATGACGTTCCGCCATACTGAACAATGATGTCATCAAGTAACTGATTTCTAGTTTTTGGCGTGATGGCATACAGTGCCGGAGTCACACTAATTAGCTCAGATATTTGATCGAATAATTCGTTTCTAGTCATGGCTTAATTATAACAGCCATAGCCATAAACACAAAAACTAGATAAATCCAATGCGCTCAAAGAATAATCTAACCCTATCGCAGATGGTCGGCCTGTATTCCATCTTGGCATAATGAACACAATCACAACCGACAGAATACATCATTTGCCCTTTGATCTGCTTCTTGATTCACCACGATAGCCATTAGCATAAACCGCCCTACCTTGAGCCTCTGCTTGGGCCTTAGTTGGGTATTTCTTACCGCTCTTACCCCACTGATACTTATTACCTACTTTATGTACTGGCATTATCCCTTCCTTTCAAAAATAAATGTCATTTTATCAACTGTTAATGTCGGGGTTCCACCACCCGCACCTTCAATCAGCATTTGAAATAAAAATTGATTTTGTTGGGTTGTGGCCAAATCCAATGCCAAGGTTAAAGATTCATAAACCAAATCATCAGATTCTTTGGGTTCTTTTCTATAAAATGGGTCGTAAGGTGCGCCGTTAATTAACAGTTGAAAAAATGCCCGCTTGCCTGTTGAATTCAAACTATATGACCAATTCACCGTTAACTCATAAATACCGCTAGGCTGAACATCAGGCACAAACCAAGATTTGCATGTAACCCAATTTGTTGGTGCTGTGTCATTATTAGCTTGGGTGGTGGTTGATGAGGTTGATGGCGCTGAATCATTGTATTCATACAAATAGGGTGGATAAGTATTTAAACGAATGACAGTTAATCCTGTTTGAATTAAATCAGCACCCGCATTGATTAACGCATCTTCACTCATAGCATCCACTGTTAGCGCTATATTGGCATTAGCGGGCAATTCAAACGTCACACTTGAAGTATTGAATCGGCATGAAGTCATTGTGATGTTCATGGTTTTAAATGACTGACACAAAAACTGGATTGAATTACTTTCCAAACTACAATCAAATAATTGCACACTATCTACACTGGGTTGGCTTCTTGATGCTGTGGTGAAAATCGTGCTATCACCCCCGCCAAACGTACAACCCCTATAAATCCCATTATCAACATCAAGGACATTATTAGTCGCATTGGCCAACATGGTGCAATTATTGAATGTTAGTTGGCCGCTTGTATTGCTGATGGCGTGAATGCCTTGTTTGAATGACACGTTTTCAAAGGCTGTTTGGAGGTTTGATGTAGCATTCCCAAAGTTGAAATAATCAGTAAATGTAACATCACGGAAACTTCCTTCATGGTCACCAGTATAGGCATTAGCTACCACTACTGATGTATTTTCATCCGAGCCTTGTGCCCTCATTGATACATTTTCGCGGATTGTCACGTCAGGAATTTCAGCTGATGATAGCCAAATTGTAAAATCCAGGCTTGGATTAGCATCGGCCAAACTAACCACATCGGCCCAGGCATTATATTCACGGCCACTTCCACCATCACCACCATCAGGGGCATTAACATCAAAATAGCGGGCTGTTCCCACAAAGCTCTGTATGAATGACGAAAGTACAACGTAATTAACGCCGGTTAAATCAACACCAAGATTAACAGCTTGTATATACGTAACATCATCAAAAACTACTAAGGCTGTTCCGGTGCCGATACTGTTAGTCACTATGGAGAATGTAGGCGGCAATGAGCAGTCAGTTATAGTCACCGTCACATTACCTGTATCAGCGATAACTTGTACTTCCGCACCAATAACACATGTATTCATAACACAGTCAATATTCTGACCGATAAGCGCACCATCGTTTTGAATAATAAGTGGCTCATTTGCTTGGGGCGTGATAATACAGTTAGAAATCGCTATTCGCGGAGCTTTTAAATTCGTTTCAACCGAACCTTGAAAGGTGCAGGCATTAAAACGAACGTAGTTTGTCGGGTCAGTCAAGCGGCAACCGAAGGTTAATCCGTTATCAAAAGCGATCCCGTCAAACTGCATTTTGTAATTATTGTCAGCATCAAACGTGACAGATTGTTCAAAGGTGAGATTGGACGTTTCGCCTTGATAGCCTGATGGGTCAGAATAAATAACCTCATTCGTTACTCGAATAACATTGGCCGAACCTAAGCCCACCACCGATAAATTAGGTGCATACGTTACGTTGGTATGAGAACCGGCTTGAACGGCTACTGAATATTCTGTGCTTGGATTAGCGTTTACAAAAGTCAATAAATCCGCCCAATCGTTATAAGGGTCAACAGCTGAACCGCTGCCTTGTGCTGTTGCATTACTATCAAAATACAAAGTAGAGCGAGGCGCGTATACATCATTGGTTAACATGGTGTTTAGACTGTTTCTAATGTCGCCATGCGTTGTTGGTTCTAATGGTATTCTAGGCATAATTTAATCCGTCCAGTTTTCAGAATCATCCCATGCTTCAGGGTCGAACCAGTTAGGCGGGATAGGTGTAGGACTAATAACATCAAGCAATAGCCGCAATAATTCGTTTCTAGTAATGCCCGATGGAATTGGAACACTTCCACCAGATACATTAATGGCAAGCTCAAGAAGATTGTTTCTTGTGCGCTCATCAATTACATAAGGAACTGCAACGGGGTTAACTAATTCAGATATTCGTTGTAAAAGCTCATTCCTAGTTAACATTATGCTGCCTGATGTTAAAGCCCTAGTAAAAGGGCGTTGAGGGCAGTTAAGGGATGAGGGACTATTGAGGGATGAGGGAGAGGGTAAGGTGTCACCGCGCGGCAACGTGCCGAAGCCCTCACTTCGACATATTAAGTATAGCCTAAATTATAGGCATAAAAAAACCCCCAATTAAGGAGGCTATTTAGTTGGGCAATATTACAATAAAGCCGGTTTATCATCTGCCATTAAGACAGGAGGCTCCGTAACTGCTTTGGGGTTAGGGTCAAACTTGGCATCGATTACATCAAAGCCTTTAGCTCGCCACTTTTTAACTTCCTTCATATCGACAGGATGCTTTAAGTATTTAATTTTATAATCTTCGCCCACAATTCAAACTCCTAAAGAATGAAAAAAGGGGCCGTTAAGCCCCTATAGGATTACTGTGCTTGATCAGCAATGGTTAACACACCGGCAGTGTGCTTAGTGCTAGACATTGCATTAACCCAGTTTGCGCCAGTTGCTAGTTGGGCATCTGTGGGTGAGGCAATAGCTGTATTCCAAGCGTATCCCTTAACCTTGCTGCCGAAAGTGTAATCAGCCTGGAAGGTTGTATCAATCCGCTCATTGCCGTTAGTGGTGTCAATGTTGGTGATAATGTCGCTAGAACCATCAACAATCAGACCACCGCTAACCAATGACAACACCTTATACAAATCAGGTGTTCCAGATGTGTCGGTCAAAGCAGGAATATCCGAAACAACAAACACCTTGCCAAGAATAGACTGGATTGTCACATTGCTAGACTGAAACAAACGCTCGCCGTTCTCTAAGCCCTTTTGTAGCAACTTATGATAAGCAGCTCCGCTCATTACATCAGCAACCAGCATTCCTGACATATCACCAAACTTAGCGTGAGCGCCGTTGATAGCGGTCTGCGTCAAAGCACCCGCACCTGATGTCAATGCTGAAACATCGTTAACCAATGCAGGGACATTCTCAACAGCAGCAACACCAGAAGCAACAACAGTATTGAGTTGGTCAGCCAATAGAGCATCGGCAAAACCTTCAGCAATGCTATTAATCGCATTCTGTGGGTCGTCATTCAGATAGGTAATCTGAGAAGGCTCAAAGATGATGGGGCCGAAACCGCCTGCAACCTTAACGCCTACTAATTCAGACTCAGCCAAAGGTGTTGCCGCTTGCGTAGCATTTGCGCCTGTTCGTACTACTCGACGCTGAGCGCCAGCAACCGAGGCAAAAAACGAAGCCTTGTCAAAGTTACCCATCCATCGGCCTGGGATTAATTGAATAGCGCCACCTGAACCAGCATTAAACGCCGTTAATTTTTGTCCGAGTAATTCGATAGTGCGTAAACGAATCTCCTCGTTATAAACCTGCATATTTGATAAAGCCATGATAATTCACCTTGAGGCATAAGCCCCTATTAAGAAGTCAGACCGCTTGCGCGGAGTCGTTGTTTAAATGCTGCGTCTGGATCATCACTGGCCGCCTGACCGCCTTGTGAATTGTTTGCGCCTGAACCCTTGGTATCTGGAGCCTTAAGCATTGCTGACCAAGTAGGATCAGTTTCTGCGTGTTTTAAAAAGTCTTCTGTTGTATTAAATTCCTTGCCGCCGGAGCGAATAGAAATCGTTGGTTTGCCATCTTCACTATAAGACACGTCCGTATCGGCATTTAACATCGCCTTTGCTGCTGGCGTGAAGTTATCGTGAACCTTGCCTAAAATGTCAAAATGGACATCGTTTAAATCTCGCTGCTTTAACAAATTATTAGCAATCTCAGCCTTCGAGTTTGCTTCAGCAACTAATCTAGATCGTTCGGCCTCGCCCAATTTCTGAGCTTCTTCAAACTTCCCCTCAGCTATCAGCCTTGCTTCATCAGCCTTTACAGCCGCTTTTCTTGCGTCCTCAACCTTTTGCTCACTTTCTGAAACAACAGCCTTGGACTCGCTGATCTTGCCAAGCAGTTCATCACGTTTATTAATTAAGCCCTCGACGTCTTTATCGTGAACCTTGTTAATAAGGGACTTTTGCTCGTCTGTTAAACCTTCTATTGTTGATAAATCCATGATGCACCTTATGCGTTGTGGGCCTAGCCCGTCATTGAGAATTATAAACGCATTTTGCAATTGTGACAAATATTGTCACTTTCTGACAAATAGCGTCACTTTCTGACATAAAGTGTCACATATCGAGGGAGTGTCATTCGATTTCAATTGGCCCCCTTGACAATATATTTGGGGGTGTGTTTAAGGGGTGTTTAAACTAAAGGGAAATTAAGCAGGTTTAAGGGGTATATAAACCCCTATCAAAAGAAATAGGTTTAAGTTGGGGTGTCAATAGGTGTGAATCTATGGAGATAAATGATAACCAAAACTCTCCCGCTTATTATTGGCCTCTAAGTATCCTGCCAAGAGCATTATCCTTGTCCTTCATCTCTGTCAAAGTCAAAGGGGTTAGATTCTTGTCATCAATGGTCATCGCTGCGAATGACTCAGGGGTTATAGATTTGTCCTTGATGCCTTTGCGGAATGCCTTACCTAATGTTGGGCCTAGTTGAGCGTCCTGAGTTGCCGCGCCTCCTTTCTTATTACCAAGTTTGGCAAACTCATCATAAAATATCTGCTTTGAGTTGGTCTGAGTAGGCTGCAACAATCCACTATCAGCATCGCGGAAATTTGATGGCCTGTAACCTATTTCATCTTCGTCATCATCAGCCTGAATATAGGGGCTAACAGCTGAACGGCAATTATAGTGAAGTGGCGGATAGTATCGGCGCTCTTCCTTTTTGAATATAGCGCCATCCCTTGAGGAACATATACGGCTAGTACGTGAATCAAGTACTGAGATATGCTGCATATACTCGACTAACGGCTCCTCTTCAAAATATACCTGTCTGGCTGTGTTGGCATAATGGTTCGTCCCTGTGCGAGCTATACCCATTGCCTCCTTCTGTGTTTTGATAATCCGGTTGTCGGTTTCTGCTAGTACCTGGCCTGCAATCTCTCTTGTCGATACACCCCCAACAAAGCCATTCGCCACAATAGCGCTGATCTGCTGAGCATTCTTATTGGTGTAATTTCTGAGCATCTGATTGTAAGAAGTGTATGAGCCTTCACCCAGTTTAATCAGTGAAGTTTTAGCGGCTACATTTACCGCCGCCTTTGTAACCACAGCTGCTTCTGCTTCTGGATACATCGCCCCAATAGTTTTAGATTGCCAGTCAGCTTCGTACTTACCGACTGCCGCATTGCCTGTGGATAACTCTTTGTTGTATTCGTTTAAGTGAGTGCGGGTAATCTCGTTGATGTCAGCTAATAGCTTCTTGCGCCGGTTAGCCGTTAGATTCTTGCCAACTTCGCGATTGATGCGGTTAGTTATATCTTGCTGCATCGCTGCAATATAAGGCTTGGCGTCATTGCCTAAGCCGACAGCCACACGCTGAATATAGAGGTTGTGCTTGGCTTCCAGTGCTATCAACTCCTCATTAGCTGCCATCAGTGTTCCTTCACATGCTCAAACAATTCAGGAGCGTCTAATAATAACCAGAAGTAGATGATTGAATTGAATAGGTTTGACTCCATAACCTCGCTAATCTCGCCGCTAACTTTGTCAATCATGCAGGCATTGCCGTCAATCTTCATTAAATCAACCGGCCAGTCAACATGAGTGATGCCATTATTGCCGCATTCGTCAACGATATACGCTAGCCCTATAGCCTGATTTAACGGGGTAACATTACTCATCAACAGATACCGGATTTTCTAACTGCTCAATCCTTAGCAATAAAGCCGCTTCAGTTTCAGACATGCCATCAGATTCATTGGTCAGATCATCTTCAAGCTCTGCGTTTGTTTTATCAGTGTAGTTTGCCTTGCGCTTAACCTCTTGCAGCTCATTCAGTGAAGCCGCACCACCTTGAACCATCTGGAACATGGCGAGAACGTCTTGAAACGTCATCGATTCGGTCACAAACTTGTCATTAACTTTTATCAGTATGTCATCAGATGACACGCCCATAATATCAGCCGACCAGATAGCGCACTGAGTAAGCCCTGCCGATACATTCGAGGCGATACGCTTAAGTTGTGATGTAGCTGCATTCTTTTCCATCACCTCACCGCCTAATGTCTTAGATGATGATTTGTCCTGAACCACTTGAGCGCCCAACATAATCATGCGCTGCTCATCTCTCAGCATTTCAGAGGCAATAGCGCCTGTGGCTTCAATCTGTAATATCTCTACCCTATCACCCTGCTCAAACATGTTTTTACCCTTGGCACCAACGTCCATGCCTTCAGGGTTTAATTCTGTGAATGCCTCATCGCCCATATTGCTATAGACGTTAGTCATGCCCTGGCCGTGATAGTGCAGGTTGTCCCGATTATCACAATCAAGCATAAAATGGCCTAGATTCTGATGAGCAAGGTCGAACATTACTGGCCTGTCATAAGATGGGTTATTATTCTCTGAGCCGATAAATTGAAAAGGTATGAAGTCGAGCGCTCTGCCATTAACCAAAGGTATGATGATTTCGCCAGACTGAACACCATCCCTATATACCGTTACTGTATAAACACCATCGCGCAGATTTAATACACGTTCTTGACTGGCTAATTCATATTCACCGTTCTCATATTGGTAATAGGTTTCACACAGACAGACCTGAACTAATACGTCTTTGTCGACCACGTAACTCTTAATATTCTCTGCTGTGTAGGGTATCCATTTGGGCAGTGCTTGGTTAGCGTCTGCCAACGTACCACCGGCCAATGTAGGAGGGTCGACCAATACACCAGATCGAGCAGTGATTAATACCTCACTAGTAATAGCATTAGCAAAGTCCTGCATTGTTGAATTAGTACCATCAGCGTTATTCTTTAGCTCTTCCAGCCTATCAGGTAGTTCAACCTCAATAGCCTTTTCGCCAATCATGCCCAGATAGGTGTCGTGAGTGGTTCCGGTAAAGTTGGTAAATCGACCCCGAGAGAAGTAGTCAAACTTGCGCTTAGTTAGCTCTGTGCTGTTAGAACTGCGATAGCTCGGGGCAATGATGCTGAAGTATCCCTGATCAGCTGTTAGCAGCCTAACCACTCCAGGCTTGCCGAGAATAGCCGCTCTGATTTGCGCCCATACTGGCAGAGAATCAATATATAAATCATCTGCTTTGAATTTCTGGTTGTTGGTGTTCATAGGCTACCCGTGTATCGCAAAGCGCTTTCGCTTCTGCTTGATGTAGTAATGCTCAACGGCATAACGAAGGGAATCGATAAAGTGATTCCAATCGTCAACAGGTTTATTGGTAGCCTTGCCACTTTTATCCACCGCCCAACAATAGTTGTCAAATTCTGTCTTAAATTCTACTAAGTGAGAGTTTAACACGATTTCAAATTCTAACAAAAAGTCGACTCCCGCATTAATAGAGTCCTTACCCTTCATCGCCCCACGTACTCGACAGCCCTTACCCTTGAGTGAATCTATTGATTTAGGCTCTGCGCTATCACAAGTTGTCAGATGCCTGTGTGCGTTCATTTCCTTGAGCTTTTCAGATATGGCGTAATTGCTTAAACCCTTCTCATAGAAGCCCTCGAATATAAACAGCTTGCGGTTCTCTACATCGATATAGGTTTGATTGAATGCTGAGGGGTCATTAGTGTAGCCAAAGTCTAATCCTTGGACACAATCAAGCCCTGAGATGTCTGCCTCTTTGATGGGCCTAATCTTAACATTCTGGAATATCAGCCCTTCAGATGTACCCCAATTGCCTAAGCAGTAGATATTATAATATCGGGGATTAGTCTTCTTCTTGTTCTCCATGACCATTTTATATTCATCATCGATGAACTGATTGTCGAGATAAGTGGTTTTTAGAGTGAACACTGATTGTATTGGATCATCAAAGAACACCTTCTTTAGCCAGTGTTGGTCTGATATAGGATTGAATGTAAGTATTATCTGTTTAAGGCAGCCATGCTCACCCCTTAGTCGTAAATCAAGCTGTTCGAAGTCCTCTTGTGTTAATTCGCTGGCTTCCTCTATCCATATCGACGTTACGCCCTCAATAGATTTGAGTTTTTCCACGTCATCCAGCCCGCTGAAGATAACCATCGACCCATTGGGCTTATAGGTCATTTCCTTGTCAGTCTTGTTTATAGTGAAGTCGTTATATAGCCCCCACTTGATAACTAGATCATTCATCAGCTTCCAGACTGATTTTTTTATTGTCCGGTCAACCTTTCTGATTATTAAAATAGTGTGCTTTACATCAGACTCATTAAGCAATCGATAAAGCTTCTTCCTACCGACAATATGAGACTTACCCGAACCAGCACCCCCATAAGGAACCTGATAGCGTGATTGATTCTGAAACAAAGGGACAAAGGCAGGAGATTTATCTTTGACGTGCTGTTGAAATGCCGCTAAGTCTAGCTCACCACTCGGCATCATCAGCCTTTGATACAGTCA
>Ga0208134_1000298_pt1 | contig 32422 bp, 48 predicted proteins | sample VirMetDEL_Mar_31_FD_184515 | JGI IMG/M metagenome (GOLD analysis project Ga0208134, IMG submission 184515) | Aqueous microbial communities from the Delaware River and Bay under freshwater to marine salinity gradient to study organic matter... | ecosystem: Environmental > Aquatic > Marine >...
TCGAATGCTCTTTGATCTGCACTCTCATAATGATAACAAGTAAACTTACCTCTAATAGTCTCTGTCAACTTCTTCCATTTACCACCATGCAATCTCTGAAATTCAGCAAGAGATTTTATGTGGACATTATTCCTGTAAAGAGGAAGGTCTATAGTCTCACCTGATTTGGCAGGATATTCTAAAGAAGGATCACCATCCTGTGTGCAGATATAAACAGGCTTTCCGCTATATCCACAAAGAACGTCTTGCTCTCTATCCATCAAATCATCAACATGAGGATAAAGTGAAGAGTCAAAAGCAGAACCTAATTCTTTTTGAGACTCTAATATCAACTCTTCATATTGATCAACAAACTCTTTTACCTTCTTGTTGAAAGATGCCTCAACACTATCCCATTCTCTTTGAACTTCTTCAGCATGATCATTAAGAACTAACAACTCACCATTGCCCAATGGAACAGTCCATTCTTGGATGTTGATCCTGAATAATCTAAACTCATTGTTGATCTCATCAAGTAATGGTGAGTCAATAATATTTTTGTGAAGATTAATTCTCTCAGGGTTGATGTAGTCATTTTTGTCTGACTTAGCATTGTAGTCCTCAACGATCCTTCTCAAGTCTTTGTCCAACTTTGTAAAGGATGGTTGTTTCTTAGTGAACTTATCTTTGTAGCCGATACTACTCAAACTACTTTCTATATTTAAAATGTTGCTCATGATTTCTCCTTACAGAACATTGTCGTTAACGATTTTTGTATATGCTTTTGTATGCGTCAGATCAGGGTTTTGCTGAACCATAATCTTAGATGCAAAGACCACATACTCAGGTACTTCAAATCTTGATAGATACTTGACTGCATTATCAAAATGACTTGCATCCTTGCTGACCAATCTTATCAGTAAACTTGTGACAGCATATCTGACATCACTATCGTGAGCCTCAATGAGAGGTGCGTTGTCAGGATCATTTAGTATTAGATTATGATCAGGTGCATTTTTGATAAGATTTCTGAAAGACATAAATTCTTCAGCAAATATTTTGCCAACAGTCTCGATGCACTTCCTTCTCATGGTGTTATCATCTAACCCCTGTATGAAGTTTAACTTATAAAGATTTGACCATTTAGTCACAGTCCTTGGTGAACAAGATTTGTTACCGATAGGTGTAGCATCAAAGGTATCTAATACATTTGGCATTAACTGAACCAAAGATAAGATATCAGAATGCACACCATTCGGTATAGCAAAGTCATTGATCCATGAAGCATGATCAACTTCTAAGTCATACATACTTGATATCCTGTCTTCCAATGGTGAGATCATCGCTCTTGATGATGCTCTGTCTTTAGTCCTGTTAGTAGCCATACAGACTAACCATTCCTTAGGGAATACATAACCATTGAAATATCGAGCCTCAATGATTTGTGTAATGAACTTCTGTGCATCATCTCCACCTTGTCCGACTTCATCAAAGAATAACATCCCTGATCCACCGATAGGTAGTAGTAATGAGAAAGCAAACTCAACAATCTTTTGTTCACGATCCTTCGTTATATTTATCTTTTCAATATCAGGTAACCCCATGTCCATTGCAGATAAAGTAGACGCTGTGATTATCTGATATCCGAACTCACCTTTCTTTGGGAAGGAACATTTACCGATAAACTTTAGTCCTTTCTTTTCCGCCATAGTCTTAGCCATCAGTTCAAATGCGTAAGTCTTACCGCATCCTCTCCCACCTCTAAGACATGGAACGTAGTCATAGTTTCCATTAGATATTTCTTCTTCCCAAATACCTACTATCTCTTCAGTAGCTTGGGAAATATTCGTTGGTATAATATTATCATTCATAATTTTTTACTCACTCTTTTAGTTAAGGTCATGACCACACCATGTGATCACATACCTATACAATTTAAAAAACTGGATCTTAGAATACCAGCTCCAAAACAGGGGAAGTAAATTCCCCTGTTTCAGATACAGTATTTGTTATGAGGCGAACAACACAATGATCATTCCGCCAATCATAAATGCATTTAAAATCATGCATAAGTTTCTATGCTCGGTGAAAGATAATCTCCTCATGACTGTTTACCAAACTTAGATAAACAATCAGTTAGTTTTTTAAGATCACTAGCAATCTGTTTTTTTCTTATGTCTGCCTCCATCATCATGCAACGAGCATCGATGTAGGTCTCAAACTCTTCAAAGAGAGCATCATCTTCCTGAGGCATTTCTTTCATGAAGTATTGAATTAAATTTAATTCATACTCACTCACATTCAGATTAATATTTTTTGAAATATCCATTAGCTAACCCTCACTTCGCCTGATCTCACCAAACTTTGTAGTGAGTATTTGTGATTGAACATAATTGATCTTGGGATGGCATTCATCTTTGCGTCATTCATCAAGATGGTAGCAATCATTACAATCTTTCTGTAATTGCTATCTCTCTCTTTGTCTGAATACAATCTGTCTTGCACATCGATTAAGTGTTCGAACTCATTCATTAATTTTTTATTTATCATTTTCTTAACTCGTTTTTTATTGATCACAGTCAGGTGATCGGAACTGTAGGTCTGATTATCAGCACCTATACAAATTGAATAAGCAGAGAGGAAGACCATCAGAACGACTATCTTCCTCTCCAACTTAAATTGTTTCGACTTCATTTATTTTTATCCATGGTGCGAAGTCATATCTCCGAAGAGATATCCGAGCCATGCTCGGTCATCAGTAGGCAACACCATGCGATATCCTGTACGCCTCAACTCGGTCTTTAAACCTACGCCTTAACAATACTCAGATATTGGGGATCAATTAGTCTCTCACGAGAACCCAAGAACAATTACCTACTACTTTCGGTCATGCATACGCATCCTACTATTCAGACCTTGCTCCAAACCTTTGCATCGCTGTTGCTCCTGATGACTAACTATGTCTCTACAATCATTGAAAGGATTTTCTCATTGATCGTCATGTGGTGGTAAATACTTACCTCTAAAATTTTCCTCCGAAATACCCCTATTATATGCTCACATTTAATACATAATTACAATACTTAATTAGTATATTTATACGATTAATTATTCCTCAAAGAATATAAGCGTTAGACCTTACTCAGCATTAACTCTGAAGATATACTCTTGCATACTCTGAGCCTGATCCATTATTATTCTGATCATGAGCGATGAAACAAAAGATAAATTTACAGTCATAGAAGGCGGAAGAAAAAAAGGATCAAAGAAAAAATCTTTGACACCAAAGCAATTAAAATTTGCAGAGGCACTCGGTCATGGCATCGATGGTGAACCTTGCAGTATTAGTGACGCTTACAGGCACGCCTATGATACTAAAAAGATGAGCGATGCGGTGATAAGGAATGAAGCATCGAAATTATCACAGCACAATGATGTCGCCATTATGGTGGATAAGATAATTGCGGATAGGTCTAGAGCAAAACACGTCAGAGAGGTCACGACCAAGGAGAGAATCGAAAATGAATTATGGAAGATTGTAGATGACGAAGATAACAACACACACAGACTGAGAGCCTTAGAGATGATGGGTAAGAGCATTGCAATGTTCTCTGAGGTTACGATCAGCAAAGATGAACAACGATCTCTAGAGGACATAGAGCAAGAGTTAAGAGCAAAGTTAAATAGCCTTAAGGATCAGAGTTAATCCTGACTAGCACCATCACAATCAACGACTCTCTGATTTCTTACAGGACAGAGAAAAGGTCTAATTAAGGTTAGCGGTAAATACTTACTCCAATACCCCACCACCCCTGTGAGATTTTGGAAAATGGCTAGCATCCCCTAACTAATTTGCTCGTAATATCAGAATGTTTTCAAAATAATGCTGTTATGTGTTAGCCATAAGCATTAGTAGTATTAATATCACACCAATAGCTATACCAATCTTAGCATTTTGAGGCTCTATCATAGGTTTTTTTGCTTTCTGTGCTTTAGGTATTGGTTTCTTTTTTATTTTCGTAGTATTTTTTACCATTTTTTTCTCCACTAATTGTTTTTAGGGTTGGTTACCCCTTTTTTTTCATAAAAAACCCAAGGAATCCTATGCATAAAAAAAATATTTTGCATTTTTCTGTTTTTGTTTCTGAAAATCCCCTGTAGTATCTATCTAAGACTAGTATCTATCTAGTATAGTAAGTATATAGGTAGTATCTACCTATGTTCTTACTAAAGAATATACTCTTGCTGACTTTTTTGCAAGTTAATTCGTTAAATGAGGGATTTGTAAGCATTCAAATGTAAGACTTGCTACCTTTATTTGACGAGGAAGTCCTGAGTGTCCTCCCTAACTTAGGACTTCCAAATATTTTGTTTTTGTGTATAATGTTTTTTAGGGAGATTTCAATTATGGATGTAAGTAAAAAGAAGTTAGCGAAAGCTAAAGTAAAATCAGCAGGTGATACAGTAGTTTCTATTGATGGGGAGAAATTTTCAGTCTATGGTAACTTTATTACAGGAAAAGTAAACGTGATGTCAAAAGATGAAGAGTGCCCAACAGTAAAAGGAGGAGATTGTACGATATCTTTTAACGATCAGTATGTTCTTATCTCACATAAGGGAAAATTTTTTAAAAAATTCCTTACGATAGAGGAACATGGAAGAATTTTTAAAAACGTAAGTCAAAGCTATTGGGATAAAAAGTCTATGTTAGATAAACGATCTATTGCTATGTTAAACGAAGCCGTTAAGATAGAAAAAAAATCTGAGAAAGTGTTAGCAGGTGCACAGGAACTATCTGCTGATATAGGTTTGATAATAGATAAGTTTTAAATAGGTAAATAATGGTTAGAAACTATAAAAGAGAATACTCTAATTACCAAGGTAAACCTGAACAGAAGAAAAAAAGAGCCTCTAGGAATACAGCTAGGAATAGAGCATTAGCAAAAGGCACAGTTAAAAAAGGTGATACTAAAGATGTTCATCATAGAGATGGAAATCCTAAAAATAACGCAAAGAAAAATTTAACTGTTAAATCAAGAAGTGCTAATAGGTCTTTTGCAAGAAATAAAAAAGCAGGAAAAAAATGAGCAATGGTATTAATCCTTCTTCGATATTAAATAATTTATCTAGTTATTCACCTGATCAAAAAAAAGAACTTCTTAAGTTATTAGATGAGTATGATAAAGCTAAAAGAAGAGAAGGAGCTAAGTTAGATTTCTTAGACTTTGTAAAAGAAGTCTGGCCAGCGTTCATCAACGGAGAGCACCATAGAATTATGGCAGATGCTTTTAAAGATGTTATAGACGGCAAATTAAAAAGATTAATTATCAATATGCCACCTCGACATACAAAATCTGAGTTTGCTAGTTATCTTTTACCTGCTTGGTTCTTAGGAAATTTTCCTGACAAGAAGGTTATTCAAACAGCACATACGGCAGAACTTGCAGTAGGGTTTGGTCGTAAAGTTAGAAATTTAGTTGGCGATTCTGATTTTCAAGATATCTTTGGAGAAGTAAAGTTACAAGCAGATAGTAAGGCTGCAGGTAGATGGAATACAAATAAAAAAGGTGAATACTTTGCGATTGGTGTGGGTGGTGCTGTTACAGGTAAAGGTGCTGATCTATTAATTATTGATGATCCTCACTCAGAGCAAGAAGGTGCATCAGCAGATTCAGATGTTTTTAATAAAACCTATGAATGGTATACATCAGGTCCTCGACAAAGATTACAACCTGGCGGTGCTATTGTTATTGTTATGACACGTTGGCACAAAAGAGATTTAACAGGTCAAATTGTAGATGCAAGCATTAAACGTGGTGGTTCAGATGAATGGAAAGTAATAGAACTACCTGCTTTAATGCCCTCAGGTAATCCTCTCTGGCCAGAATTTTGGAAACTAGAAGAACTTGAAGCATTAAAAGCAGAGCTTCCTGTTTCTAAATGGTCTGCACAATATCAACAAGATCCTACTTCAGAAGAAGGTGCGTTGGTTAAAAGAGAATGGTGGAGAATTTGGGAAGATGAGTATCCTCCTCCATGTCAATTTATTATACAATCATGGGATACAGCTTTTCTAAAAACACAAAGAGCGGACTATTCAGCTTGTACTACTTGGGGAGTATTTTATGCAGAAGATGAATTTGACGGAAGGCAAGCACCTCAATTAATTTTATTAGATGCTTACAAAGATAGATTAGAGTTTCCTGAATTGAAAACAAAAGCTATGGAGTTATATAAAACTTATGAACCTGATGCATGTATAGTTGAAGGAAAAGCCGCAGGTATGCCATTAATATTTGAATTGCGTGCCGCAGGCATTCCTGTTTCAGAATACACACCAACTAGAGGAAATGATAAAGTAGCTCGTGTAAATGCAGTTGCAGATTTATTTGCATCAGGTGTAGTATGGGCACCAGATACAAGATGGGCAGAAGAAGTTGTTGAAGAATTTGCTTCTTTCCCAAATGGATCACATGATGACCTTGTTGACAGTAGCACGCAAGCTCTGATAAGATTCAGGCAGGGTGGTTTTATAAGTCTATTTAGTGATGAAGAAGAAGAACCATTTGATGAAAGAAGGAAGGCACAGTATTACTAATGGCTATAGAAAAAACATTAACACCTATCGATCCTGACGCAGTTGAAGTTCCCTTAAATGGTGTAGCAACTGAAATAGAAATAGAAATAGAACCATCTTTAGAGCAAGATGATGGAAGTATGATTATTGATTTTGAAGATGCTCCTTCAGGATTAGAAGCAGGATTTGGAGAAAATTTAGCTGAAGTAATGGATGAAGCTGACTTAGCATCTTTAGGATCAGAGTTAATAGAATTATTTAATGCAGATAGAGAGTCAAGAGCGGATTGGGAAAATACTTACGTTACAGGTTTAGATCAACTTGGATTATCAATAGATGAAAGAACTGAACCCTGGCCAGGTGCTTGCGGTGTTTTTCATCCTTTGTTATCAGAAGCAGTAGTTAAGTTTCAATCACAAGCAATATCAGAAATATTTCCTGCTGAAGGACCTGTTAAAACTAAAATTGTTGGAACTATTGATGTAGAGAAAGAACAGCAATCTCATAGAATACAAGAATACATGAATTATCTTTTAACAGAAAAGATGGTTGAGTATAGAACTGAAACAGAAAAATTATTATTTTCTTTACCACTAGCAGGATCAGCTTTTAGAAAAGTTTATTTTGATCCAACAATGGATAGACCTTGTGCAATTTTTGTACCTGCTGAAGATTTTGTAGTTAGCTATGGTGCAAGTGATTTGTTAACTTGTGAACGTGCAACGCATATAATGAAAAAAACTGAAAACGAAATAAAAAAATTAATGTACTCAGGATTTTTTAAAGAATGTGATTTACCTGCTCCTTCTCCTGATATCACCGAGATAACTGATAAATACAACAAACTAACAGGTGAAAGCGATACAAGTTTTGATAACGATAATCGTTATACTCTTTTAGAAATGCAAGTTGATCTTGATTTAGAAGGTTTCGAGGATATGGAAAACGGAAAAGAAACAGGCATTGCTCTTCCGTACATTGTAACCCTAGATAAATCTAGTAGAAAAATTCTTTCAATAAGAAGAAACTATGAAGAAAATGATCCTAAAAAAATGAGAAGACAACATTTTGTTCATTATCAATATTTACCAGGTATTGGTTTTTATGGTTTTGGATTAATTCATATGATTGGTGGTCTTAGTAGATCAGCAACTTCTTTACTTCGTCAACTAATTGATGCAGGCACATTGTCTAATTTACCAGGTGGTCTTAAGACTAGAGGGTTAAGAATAAAAGGTGACGACACACCAATTATGCCAGGTGAGTTCAGAGATGTAGATGTACCAGGTGGATCTATTGGAGAGAACATACAGTTCTTACCATACAAAGAACCAAGTCAAACTTTATATTCTTTACTTACAACCATTGTCGAAGAAGGCAGAAGATTTGCAAGTCTAGGTGATTTAAAAGTAAATGATATGAACAATGAAGCACCTGTTGGAACAACTTTAGCAATCATGGAAAGATCCATGAAAGTAATGAGTGCTATTCAATCAAGACTTCATGCATCTATGCACAAAGAGTTCAATATACTAAGTGGTATTATTTCTAAATTTACTTCACCTAGTTATCCTTATGCAGAAAAACCTGATGAATTTGTTAAAGCAAAAGACTTTGATGGAAGAGTTGATGTTATTCCTGTAAGTAATCCAAACGCCGCAACAATGTCACAAAGAATTATGCAGTATCAAGCCGCACTTCAGTTAGCACAACAAGCACCTGAAATGTATGACATGCCTGAACTACACAGACAAATGTTAGAAGTTTTAGGAATTCAAAACGTAGACAAAGTTATTCCAAACAAACAAGATATTAAACCTGCTGATCCTGTATTAGAAAATATGAACTTGGTTAATATTGTTCCTATTAAAGCATTTGAATATCAAGATCATGAAGCACATATTGCAGTTCATATGGCAGGAATGGAAGATCCTGAAATACAACAATTAGTTCAAGAAAGTCCTTCAGCACAAAGTATTATGATGGCAACAGAAGCACATATTAGAGAACATTTAGCCTTTCAATATAGAAAAGATATTGAAATTGAAATGGGTACACCACTACCTCCTCTTGGTGAAGAAATGCCTCCTGAAATTGAAAAAAGATTGTCTGAACTTGTTGCTTCAGCCGCAGATAAATTATCTCTTCGTAAAAGACAAGAAGCTCAACAGCAAGAAAGAATGCAACAAATGGAAGATCCTATTATTCAACAAAGAAATAGAGAGCTTGATATACAACAAGGCGAATCACAACGTAAATCTATAGCAGATCAAGAAAAAGCTAAACTTAATAGAGAGAAACTTAAAGCTGATATTATAAAAGAAATGGCTAAAATTGAATCTAAAGAAAAATTAACAGGAACTGAATTAGGTGTCCGTATTGGCGAAGCACTTCTTGAAGCAGAAAATGAAGAAAAAAGTACAGATAAAAAAGGATTTGCGGATGGTGTTAAATTGGCTATTGAAATTCAAAAACAAATAGCTCTTGCAAAATCAAACTCAAAATTATAATGGCAGAAAAAGATCCAAGATTAAAAAGAGCAGGAGTTTCAGGGTTTAATAAACCGAAAAGAACTCCTAATCATCCTACAAAATCTCACGTTGTTGTTGCTAAGTGCGAGGATGGAAGTATTAAAACAATTCGATTTGGTCAACAAGGTGTTTCAGGAGCAGGAAAAAATCCAAAAAGTAAATCAGAAAAAGCAAGACGTAAATCTTTTAAAGCTAGACATGCTAAAAACATTGCCAAAGGTAGGTGTTCTGCGGCATATTGGGCTAATCGTGAAAAATGGTAGTAAAAGTAAAATGGTAAAAAGGAGATAATACTATGAAGAAAGCAAAAGGAAGAACTCGCATGATGGGTGGCAAAGCAGTTAAAGGAAGAACTCGCATGATGAGTGGTAAAAAAGTTAAAGGTAAAAAAAGAGGCGGAAAAAGATAAATAAACTTAGGGAGGTTTTATGTCTTATTTAATATCCAATATTCCATACTTTAAGGTATGGGTAAGAAAAGAATTTACGGCTGGTCACGAAAGATACCATGGAGAATTTATTCATGGTTTAGCTGTAGCTGTAAATTGCATTCCTGATAGATCATTATCATTTCAAGTTATATTTACAGGTTGTGAAGAAGAAGACAACAATGTTCATGGTGGTGCTATGTGGGCTCGTATGCCTATACAAGGAATGATGGCAGATATTCCTGTCGAAGACTGGCCAGAAAGAATGGAAAATCATTTATGTCAACCATGGGATTGTATGTCTCATCATCACTCAGTTATATCAATAGACAGAGCATCATCATCACCATGGTATGCAAAAATAGATGGTGAATTCTATATGGCTAAGTATATCTTTACTGTTGATTATACAGAGCATGATATTGCAGATAGTCCTGATCAACATAAACAAAGTCATTTATTATATTTGACTGAAGGTCAATGGAAAGGAAACTTAGTTGCTCTACCAAATAACAGAGTAAGAGTTACTAATCCTGCATTGTGGGTTACAGGAGAAGGAGCTCCTGACTTTATGCCTAGTCAAGAAATACACAGTAGTGAAGAACACGAAAGCTATACTGACTCTAATGTAACATTTAATAACTTGTACAAAGAAGATTGAGTTTCTAAAAAAATCATGATTAAATACTAAAAAGAAAAGAGGAAATAATGGTAAATAAAAAATCTACTGTTAATAAAGCAGGTAACTATACCAAGCCAACTATGAGAAAAAGACTTTTTAATTCAATAAAAGCAGGCACTAAAGGTGGTAAAGCAGGTCAATGGTCTGCTAGAAAAGCACAACTACTAGCTTCTAGATATAAAAAATCAGGCGGTGGTTATAAGTAATGGCATTAAAAAAATCTCAAAAATCTTTAAAAAATTGGACTAAACAAAAATGGAGTACACCTAGCGGAAAAAAATCATCTGAGACTGGTGAAGTGTATGCTCCTAAAAAAACTATAGATAGATTAAAGTCTACATCAAAAGGCAGAAGTAAATTAGCAAGAGCAAACAAAAAGAAAAGAGCCGCAACTAAAGCAGGTAAACAACACGCAAGACACGGACTACACAAAGGTAAATCAAGAACTGTATAAATATTCTTTAAGGAATATATAAATAATTCTTGTGTTATTGATTTTATAAGTTTAATAATTATATTAATATAAGTATAGGTTAACGATGAAATATATAATACTAACAGTAATAAGTTTATTTGTAGTAACAGGATGTGCAAGTTCAAACATATCTCTGACAGCAAATATACCTGAATCTCAAGAAATTGATATTCGTATAACAACTGAAAACAAAGACTCAGACTAGCTATATCTGAGGGAGAAAAATGGCAGAAACACAGTTTGGTCTTTTGAAAAAAAAGATTCAAGAAGAAAAAATACAGATTGAAGAAAATCTATTGGAGGGAACTGCAAAAGATTACTCTGATTATCGTCATCTCATAGGTATTATTAAAGGTTTATCTATTGCAGAAAGAGAAGTGACTGATATGGAAAAAAGATTTATGGAGGATTAAATGAAAGTAACCGATAATAGAGTATCAAGTAAAAAAGAAAAAGAAGAAGGCGGAATAAACGAAGCCTTTATAAGCAATGAAATGCACGAAACTATAAAAAATAAAGCAGAAATTGCTACAGAAAATTTAATTAAAAAATCAGAAGAAGCGACAGCTTCTCAATTACCTGAACCAAAAGGGTATAGAATATTAATTGCACTACCTGATATATCAATGAAAACAAAAGGCGGTATATATAAGCCTGATGACATGATGCACTCGGAAGAGATAGCCACTGTTGTTGGATTTGTTATGAAGATGGGTGCAGAATGCTACGATGATAAAAAGAAATTTTCGTCAGGTGCGTGGTGTCAAGAGGGAGATTGGGTTGTTTTCCGTGCTTTTACAGGAACAAGATTAAAAATACATGGAAAAGAATTCAGAATTATTAACGATGACAACGTAGAAGCCGTTGTTCAAGATCCTAGAGGAATAGAAAGAGTATGACAGATACACAAACAAACGAAGCAGAAAATTTTGATAATATACCTGAAACAGATACTTCAGCAGAAGATAGGTTTTTTGGTCTTAAATCTTCAGTAGGTATTGATAAAGAATCTAATATTGAAGTAGAAGTAGTAGACGATAGACCTTTAGAAGATAGAAAGCCTCCAAAAAAAGAAGATAGTGAGGTAAATGACTTATCTGAAAATGCAAACAAAAGAATAAAAAAACTAAAATACGATTATCATGAAGAAAGAAGAGAAAAAGAAAAAGCAGAACGTCTTAGGGATGAGGCGGTTAATTATGCTAAAAGAGCCTCTACTGAAAACGAAAGGCTTAATAAACTTCTTGGTACAGGACAGCAAGAGCTTGTTAAACAAGCGAAACAAAAGGCAGAATTTGCGAAACAAGCCGCTACGCAACATTATAAAAAAGCCTATGAAGATGGTGATGCTGAAGCTATTGCTAAAGCTCAACAAATTCTTACAGAAGCAACTCTTGCAAGTCAACAAGCACAATACTTACCTCAACAATTAGCTAATCAAGTTTTAAGAGAAGAACAACAACAAGCACAACAGCAAGTACAACAAGAGCCTGCTCAACAGCAATCTGTGGAAGTTCCTCAACCTGATGAAAAAGCAGTTGCTTGGCAACAAAACAACGAATGGTTTGGTGCAGATGAAGAAATGACAAATTTTGCATATGGAGTTCACACAAAACTTATTAAAGAAAATGTTGATCCTACATCAAAAGAGTATTATGATCGTGTAGATCAAAGGATGAGGGAAGTTTTTCCTCAGGAATTTGAAACCGAAGATTCATACAAGGAAGTAGCAGATCCTGTAGAATCTCGCAAGTCGCAAACCCCACCTAGTGTGGTAGCTCCTGCGACTAGAAATAACGGAGCAAGACCTAGTAAGGTCAAATTAACTGCTACTCAAGTTTCTCTCGCTAGGAAACTTGGAATTACACCTGAACAATATGCGGCTGAACTTATAAAGGAAAGAAGATAATGACAAAACAAGACATTAACGACAAAAACCAAAAACAAGATCAAATCGAAGCAGAAGTGCTTGAAGCCACAGAAGTTGCAGGTGATAGCCGCACTCCACGAGAAACTAGTGGAAGTAATCAAAGAGCAGACACGCAGCGAACTCAAGCGTGGCAACCACCATCAGTTCTTCCTGATCCCAAACCTCAAGATGGTTGGGTATTTAGATGGATTAGAACTGCTACAGTAGGACAATCAGACAACCCTAATGTCTCATATAGATTTAGGGAAGGATGGGAAGCCTGTAAATCAGAAGACCATCCTGAATTACAGATCATGAGTGATCAAGATTCAAAATGGGCATCTGATGGATGTATCGAAATAGGTGGTCTATTATTATGTAAAGCACCTGCTGAACTCGTGAAATCGAGACAGGAATACTATGACAAGTTAGCCGTTCAGCAAGTTGAGTCTATAGATAATAATTATCTTAGAGAAAGTGATCCTAGAATGCCAATGCTAGAACCGCAAAGGAATTCAAGGACTACATTCGGCAAACATTAATTTTAATTACGGAGTAATAAAATGGCTACAAAAGCAACCCCAATGGGTGCAGAGCCAGTAGGTACTACTTCAGCAAGTGGTTCATTTAGTGGAAAAACAAGATATATTCCAATTAAATCAGCAGAAGGCACAAGCATCTTTTATGGTGACTTTGTCAAACTTGTTTTAGCAGGAGGCGTTGTAACAGTGGCAAAAGACACTGGTACTACAACACTCACACCTGTTGGTGTCTTTTTAGGATGTACATATACTGATCCTAATACAAAACAAACTACTTTTGCCCAATCTTACAATACATCAATCGCAGCTGATGATATCAACGCTATCGTACTAGACGATCCAAATGTTGAATTCAGAATGCAAGCAGATGGTGCTGTAGCAAAAGGCAAAATCGGCAGTAATATAGCAGTTGTGCAAACAGCTGGTTCAACAGATCTCGGAAGAAGCAAAAATGCTTTAGACGCATCTACTGCCGCCACAACAAACACTTTACCAATTCGTATACTTGGATTCGTTGAAAGCGGAGAAAGCACACCAGGAGATGCATTTACTGATCTTATTGTGAAATTCAACGCAGGAATGCACGCATACGACAAGCCTTTAGGCACATAGGAGAATAAGATATGGCAATTTCAAGAGCCCAAATGCTCAAAGAGCTACTTCCAGGTCTAAACGCTTTGTTTGGTTTGGAATATGAAGGGTACGATTCAGAAGATAAAGAAATTTATGAAACTGAAAATTCTGATCGTTCTTTCGAAGAAGAAGTAAAACTCTCAGGTTTCGGTCAAGCACCTGTGAAAAATGAAGGAGCAGCAATGACTTATGATTCTGCTCAAGAATCTTTCACTGCTAGATACACTCATGAGACAGTTGCACTAGGTTTTGCAATTACTGAAGAAGCAATGGAAGACAATCTTTACGATAGTCTTTCTAGCCGATACACTAAAGCACTAGCTAGAGCAATGGCTTATACTAAGCAAGTAAAAGCAGCGTTTCCTTTAAACAATGGTTTTACAAACACTTATCAGTCAGGCGATGGCGTAAATTTATTTACTGCTGTTGGTGATGGCGTAGCAGGCGGTGGTGGTCACCCTCTCGTAAATGGTGGATTCAATAGTAATCGACCTGTTACAGGAGCAGACCTAAACGAAACTTCCTTAGAAGCTGCGATCATCAGTATCTCAGGCTACACCGATGAGAGAGGACTATTAGTTGCAGGTCGTGCAAGAAAACTTATTGTACCACCGAATCTAATGTTCGTAGCTCAAAGGATTCTAGCTACTGATTTAAGACCTAACACTGCTGATAATGATATCAATGCAATTAAATCATTAGGAGTAATTCCTGATGGTTATTCAGTTAATCACTATTTAACTGACACAAATGCATTCTATCTACTAACAGACATACCAAATGGTATGAAACATTTTGTTAGAACACCATTAGAAACAGGAATGGATGGCGATTTCGATACAGGTAATGTGAGATATCGTGCTAGAGAAAGATATAGCTATGGCGTATCTGATCCTCTAGGTATCTATGGAAGCCCTGGTTCTTCATAGGTTTTAGACTATTAAAACTAAGTATTCCTTAAGGAATATTTATTTTAGAGGAGAAGCACTTGCTTCTCCTCTTTTTTTTGTGTATTATTTAAACTTAAATGAATCACTTGACTAACCTCGGTTAGACAACCCAACGACAAGGAGATTATATCATGGGTAAAACAACATTTTCAGGTCCTATCAAAGCAGGAACTATTAACGACACAACAGGCACTGTAGTAGGAACAGACGTTACTAACGTAGGTTTTGTTACAATGGCACAATCAAAATTAGTAGACATCACAGGTGCAAGTCATCTTAATCAAAGAGTTGCAGTTGTTCCTGCAAACTCACAAATTGTAGATGTTATTTTAAACGTAACAACTGCTGGTAACGATGGTGGAGCAGCTACTATTGATGTAGGAACTTCAGCAGACGCAGATGCTTTCTTAGATGGTATTAACACTAAAGCAGTCGCAACAACACACGGAACTTTAGACACAGAAGCTACCAATGTAGGAACAACTGATTTAGAAGTTCTTGCTGACTTTACAGGTGCTAATGGTGACGGAACAACAGGTGTTGCTACAGTTACTGTTCTTTATGTCCAAAACAATAACCTTTCTTAATAACTAAGGAGGTCTAAATGGCAGACGAAAAGAAAATTAAAGCTAAACCTAAAAAAACAGCAGATAAATATGCTAGAGTTGGTTTTGTTCAAGCTACAAAATCCGTTAAAAAGGAGAAGTAAATGGCTGCAACATTAAGGAAAATACAAGATGGTAGTAATAGAGCGGTATGCGTTTTTACTAATCCTGACGCTACTGCTGAAACTAACGCAGTTAAAATAGATTTAAATGGTGGTGGAACAGGTTTAACCCTAGAAGCTAATCAACTAGGTCAAGCATGCACTAGAGTTGGTATAGAAAAAATATGGTACTCTAATATAGGTATGGGTGTTAAAATTCTTTTTAAGGCAAATGCTAATGAATTAGCTATTGAACTTAAAGAAGATTGGTCTGATGAAATATGTTTCAAAGAGTTTACTTCACTAAGAGACTCAGAGACAACAGGCACTAATGGTGACGTTCTCTTCACTACAGTTGGTGCGGCAGGCAATGACACCTATACTATTATTATTTCATTCAAAAAGTTTTACGGATAATTATTATGGCAGAAAGAAAAAGTTTTGTTAGTGAAAAAGTAAAAGAAAGAAATAAAAAAAATAGAGAAAAACTTAAAGGTCTTGGAAAAAGTATTTTAGGTGCATTTAGTCTTGATGCCCTTAGAGGAAATAAAATAAAGCCATTTAAGAAAAGTGAATTTTCTGATGAAGAAATATTAAAAGAAGCAAAAAAAATATCTAAAGAAAGAACAAAAAAAAGAAAAAAAGAAAATAGAAATAGTGAAGATCTAGTTGGTAATAAAGATATAGTTCAAGCTAAGAAAAATTTAAAAGATAATAAAAAAGATAATAAAAAAGATAATAAAAAAGATAATAAAAAAGAAGTTAAGAAAGAAGTTAAAAAAGAAGTTAAGAAAGAAGTTAAAAAAGAAGTTAAGAAAGATACTAAACCTAAAAAGTTTGATTATAAAAATAAAATGAAAACTCAAATGAGTAACTCTAAAGGAAGAAGAAATGCTAGAGGAAGATCATCTTCTGAAATAGCTAATGATCCTTCTTTTATGAAAAATACTTCTAAAGGTAAATATCTTAGAGGTATACATGCTTCTTTACTAAGACAAGGAATGGCAGATGGTGGTGCAGTTAAAAAACCATCTACTAAACCTTCGGCAGGAAATAAGTGGAATTAATAATTTATTAGGGAGGACTTATGGGAAACCACGCAGTCAAAGACCAAGTATTAATTAATGCTTTAGATCAATTCATTATATCAGGAACACAAAAGCAAGCAGCTATTGATTTAGGTATGGCTTTAACTACCTTTCGTTCTCATTGCACTATGGCTAGAGAAAGATGGGATATTACTGAAGATGAATTTTGGAATAAAGATTTTAAACATAAAATACCTAATTCAGAAGATGTCTTCTCTCCAAGATTTGAAAGTATTAATCCTGATGCAGAAGATGATATAGAAGAATACATAGAACATCTTACAAAAAGATTTACTAGAGCTAAAAATAAAAAAGAAAAAACCAAATGGCACAAAATTAAAATTCAAAAGGATGAGCCTATAGGATTAGTTTGGTTAGGCGATCCTCATATTGATGATAACGGATGTGATTGGGTAACTCTTAGAAGAGACCTAGATATAATAAACTCTCATCCTAATATAAAGGGATGTTCTTTGGGTGATTTACAAAATAATTGGGTAGGTCGTCTCGGAAGGCTCTACGCCAATCAGGACACGTCTGCTGAAACTAGTTGGAAGCTCGTGGAATGGCTTGTAAAAGCAGGAGACTTTCTTTTATTAGTAGGGGGTAATCACGATCTCTGGTCAGGAGCAGGTGATCCTATTACATATATGAAATCAGAACATACAATATATGAGCCTTGGGATGCAAGAATATGTCTTGAGTTTCCTAATGGAAGGCAATGTAAAATTTATACGGCTCATGATATGCCAGGACATTCACAATGGAATCCGCTTCACGCTCAGATGAAGAAAGCTAAATGGCAAAGTGATGCTGACTTATACATATCAGGACATAAACATAATTGGGCGTTAGCACAACATGAGTTATATGATGGAAAAATTCATTGGTTAGCTCGTGCTCGTGGTTATAAATTTTTTGATGATTATGCAAGAAATCTTGGATTAGATGAACAAAGAAATGGTCAAGCTATTATGCAAGTAATAGATCCTTTTGCCGAAGGTACTAGCTTTACACATTGTTTTTCTGATATAGAATATGGAAAAGAATTTCTTATGTTTCTTTTAAACAAATATTCTGATAAAAAGGATAAGTAACATAAATTAAATAGGTATTAAATGACAACTTCAGGAACTTCGACATTCAATTTAGATATAGGGGAGATTTGCGAAGAAGCATTTGAGAGAGCAGGATTAGAGATGCGTACAGGTTACGATCTTAGAACTGCTAGACGATCTTTAAATTTACTTTGTTTGGAATGGCAAAATAGAGGAATTAACCTTTGGACAGTACAGAAAGGTGAGATTACTATTGTTGCAGGAACTGCTAAGTACAATATAGAAACAGATGCTGTAGCATTAATAGAACAGTTTATTAGAACAGACGAAGGCAGTACAACAGGTCAATCAGATATACCTTTAACAAGAATTAGTAATTCTACCTACTCAGGTATTCCAAATAAATTAACTACAGGAAGACCTATACAAGTATGGATTAACAGACAAAGAGAAAGACCTGAGGTTAATCTCTGGCCAGTTCCTGATTCAGCACAACCTTATAAACTAGTTTATTATTATTTAAGAAGAATTCAAGATATGGGAGATGTAGCAAGTTTAGATGCTGATGTTCCTGTTCGTTTTCTTCCTGCTTTAGTTGCAGGATTAGCACTGCACATTGCAATTAAAAGACCTGAGTCAAAAGAAAGAGTTGTACTTTTAAAAGAATATTATGAAGAACAATTTAGATTGGCTTCTGAAGAAGATAGAGTTAAAGCAACTGTTCAATTTGTTCCTTACAGTTATAGTTATGGTCAGTAAATGGTTAAGTACGCTAATGGAAAATATGCTTTTGGATTTTGTGACAGAACAGGATTTAGGTACGATTTAAAAGACTTGAGAAGAGAGTTTGTTGGTGGAAACCCAACAGGTTTTTTAGTGGGAAAAGATGTTTGGGATAAAGATGCGGCTCAAAACTTTCAAGGAAGATATACTTTCCAAGATGCACAAGCACTGCCCTATGCAAGACCTGATCAAAATTTAGATCAAAGTAGAAGACTTTTTGCTTTTGATCCTGTTGGTAATGGTGATGGTGGAGGATCAGGAAATTTATTAATGAATACAGCAGTTGGTTCTGTAACAATAGTAACGAGTTAAATTATGTCATACACTTACACAACATTAACACAAGCAATTAAAGATTATTCTAATACAGATGAAACCACATTTAATAATAATATAAATAACTTTATAACAAGTGCAGAAGACAGAATACTTAGAACTTGTCAGTTACCTAATTTTAGAAAAAATGTAGAAGGTCAAATGTCAGCAGGTACACAGTATCTTTCTACTCCTTCTGATTTTTTATCACCATTCTCTTTATCTGTTACTAGCAATAGTAAGCAATCTTTTTTATTATTAAAAGAAGTAGCTTTTTTAAGAGAGGCATATCCTAATGCTACTACCGAAGGAGAGCCTAAATATTACGCATTATTTGATGATGATACATTTATGTTAGCTCCTACACCTACAAATGGTTATACCACCGAGTTGCATTATTTTTATAATCCACCATCTATTACAGCAGTTTCAAGTGGACAAACATGGTTAGGAACAAATGCACCTGAGTGTTTGCTCTATGGTTCTTTAGTTCAGGCAAATTTATTTTTAAAAGGTCAACCTGAAATGCAAGTAGAGTACGAAAAACAATATCAAGAAGCTCTTGCTAGATTAAGAAACGAATCGGCAGGCAAGGATATGCAAGACAGTTATAGATTTGGTCAACCAAGACAAGTAGTTCAATGAATGATTTTTCAGTTTCAGAATCTAGTAAAGTACAAATTCCAATAAGAAATTTAATTAGTATGATTGGTGTTGTAGCTGTAAGTGTATGGTTATACTTTGGTATTGAATCAAGAATTAACAATTTAGAAAACGATGTTATTTTAATATCAAAAGACATAGAACTTAATTCAGAATTTAGGATACTCTGGCCGCGTGGGCAGATGGGAGCTTTACCTGATGATGCTATTCAAGACATAAAAATAGCTATGCTAGAAGAAGAATTAAAAATAATAAAATCAAAGTTAGAGGAGACTAATTAATGTCAATATCAGAAAATATAGGATTATCTCTAGGTAGTGTAATTGTTTCAACAACTGAAAATTCAGGACACTCAGCAGAGTATTGGGCAGAACAAGCAACCAATAGAATTATACAATATTCAGATAATATTGATCCTGTCTTGCAACAACAAGCAAAAGAGTTTAAAAATAATATTTATACTGTTGTATTAGATTATATGAAAAAAGCTGTTCAATCAGATAGAAGTACATTAATATACACATTAGAAAAAGAAGGTCACAAATGTGGCTCAGATATAATTAGGAGATTATAATGGCGATAACGCAAGCAATGACAACTAGCTTTAAAAGACAATTATTAGAAGCAGGTCATAATTTTAAAACTTCTGGTGCAGGCGGTAACACTTTCAACATCGCTTTATACACAAGTTCAGCAAATCTAGACGCAAGTAGCACTGTCTTTACAACGTCTAATGAAGCTACTGGAACTAATTATGCATCAGGTGGAAAACCTCTAACAAATGCAACTCCAACAACTTCAGGAACTACAGCTTTTTGTGACTTTAGTGATGTTACTTGGTCAGCAAGCTCTATTACTGCAAGAGGAGCTATGATTTATAATACATCTAATTCAAATGCTTCTGTTGCTATTTTAGATTTTGGTGCTGATAAAACATCTACAAGTGGTGACTTTACAGTTCAATTCCCAACTGCTGATGCAACGAATGCTATAATAAGGCTTGCATAGATGCCTCACTTTAGTCTTGAAATAGCAGATAGAGTAAAAGAAACCACTACTACAACAGGTACAGGTACTATTAATCTTGCAGGTGCTAAAGATGGATTTCAAAGTTTTGCTGTTGTAGGAGATGGTGGAAGAACTCAATACGCTATTGTAGATTCAAATAATAATACATATGAAATAGGAATAGGAACTTATACAGCAAGTGGAACTACTTTAAGTAGAGATTTTGTTTTTTCATCTTCTAATTCAGATAATTTAGTAAATTTTGGTTCAGGTGAAAAAGATGCTTTTGTAACATTGCCTGCTGAAAGAGCAGGTGTTTTATCTGCTGTTGATATTGCTTCAGCTTCAGGAAACATCCAAGGAAATCAAAAAATTATACCTGAAACAACAGGTGGGTTTATTTTAGGTGCAGTATTTTTAGGAAAAAATGGAACAGAAATAGGCGGTAGTGGAGAAGTAACAGTTTTTGATGGAGCTGTTTATTATATCACAGATACAGCTTATTCAAATGAAATATGTCCTTTTCAAACATCAGCAACACTTAGTGGTGCATCAGTTTCTTTAGGAGAACTAAACATTACAGGAACTGTTCAAGTTCCAACAAGTTTAGAAGTAATAGACGCAACTCAACATGCAACATTAAGTTTGGGTGAAACAATAACTTTAAGTACTTAGGAGAATTTAATGTCTAAATTAGTGGTAAATCAAATTCAATACAGTGGTGGAACTGCATTCACTTTACCACAAAGTGGAGGCACAGCTAATCAAGTAATGAAAACAGATGGAAGTGGTAATCTTAGTTTTGTTAATGGTATTAGCACTGTAAAAAATAGTGGTCAAACAGTAACATATACAATGCCTACAGCACCTGGCAGTGCTAATCAAGTTATAAAGACAAATGGTAGTGGTCAATTATCTTACGCTAATTCTACAGCATCAAACCCAATGTCAGTTGGTAGTCAAGATGGAATGGTTTTAGTGGGCAGTACAGGAGATGCAATGGCTGCAAACAATTCAAATACTGTAGATTTAATTGTTCCTAGCACTTACACAACAAATTATACTGATATTGTGTCTTTTAGACTTACATTTCATGGCATAAGAGCAAGTTCAAGTGGTAAGATATATTTTATACCTCTTAAGCAAGATGGTAGCACCGCTCTTAATTCTAGTGGATTTGGTGGAAATTACAGGTGGAATTATTACTCTTATGGTGCTCATCCTAATTACGGAGTTAATGGTCTTTTAAATCAAGAACCTACTAGTAATACTAATGGCTTTTGTTCTGTTCCAACTTCTTACAATACTTATGGTGATAATCAGCAAGATAACAGATTAGAAACTGGTAGTAGTGGACAGTATGCTGTCGGACAAAATGGTGAATTTGATATATATCCAATGCTAAGAAATTTATCTATGAATGGATGGTCAGGAGGAGCTTATGGTTCTAGTACATCCAATATGGAATATCATAAATTTCCTGCTCCACAAAAATCATCTAATGCCTATACAAGTTCAACTACTAACGGAGATATGGAAAATATGGATGGCGGTATGATGGGAGTAAGAATTTATACTAATGGTGGTAATTGGAGACAAGGTGTAATTCAACTATACGCTATATTTAAAGATGGAGTTGTTTAATGTCAAAAGTAGTAGTAAATCAATTACAACATAGTACAGGTGGTTCTGCACCTGCACTAACATGGTGGACAGCAGACGGAAGTGCAAATCAAATAGCAACAGTTACAGACGGAAGTGGAACTTTAGGATGGGCGAGTGGTGTCCAACCTATGCATGGTAATGGTACTTTAATAAAATTTCCTAACACTTATACAGCAGGTAAAATTTTTACAACAGATGGTGCATCTAGCAATATTAGTTATCTTTCTCCACCTACACCTTTTACAACTAAAGATGGTGCTCAACAAGGATGGAGACTTTGTGACAGATACGAAAGGTATACTGATGGATCACCTAACCAAGTTACCTTAACAGTTCCAACTCAGTATACTACTAATATGGAAAATGTAATGGCTTACAGATTAATTATTCGTGGTCTCAGATTTCAAAGAGGTAGTGCTGGTGGTGATGCTTACACTGCACTTAGAATTAAACCTACTAATCAAGCCGGCACTGTAATGAATTATCAAAATGGTAGTAGTCATTATACTTGTGGTTGGTGGTCTAGATATAATAGTCAATCTCAAGGTAATTGGAGTACTAATCCAAGTCCTGGTATGGAACTAACAGGGAATCAAACAGCGTATTATCCAAATGCTTATAACCTTTTAGATACACCTGCTTTTGAAAGTGCTACAGCTAATAATTCATCAGATGTATATAATAATTCAGGATCTGAAGGAATGATTGGACAAATAGATATATATAATGGCAAACGTCATGGTTTAGTTACTAGTGATTTAAGGTATCAAAATAGAATACCTGGTTCAGGAACTGATTATCCTTCTATGAATCTTAAACAATCAACAAGATATTACGATAGAAATTGGACAGATGGAAATAATCCTATGGGATTTAATTTTTCTAACAGTGCAGGTAGAACCTATGTAGATGGTATGATTGAATTATACGCAGTATTTAAAAATGGAGTAGTTAGCTAATGGGAAAAATAGTAGTAAAAAAAGTACAATCTCAAAACAGTACAACAAGTTTTCAATTACCATCGACAGATGGAACAGCAGGACAATTTTTAAAAACAGATGGTTCAACTAATTTAGGTTTTAGAACTCTTGACAATGCTTTTAAAAGTGCTGACGGAAGCTCAGTAACATACACAATGCCAAATGCAGATGGAACTGCCAATCAGTTACTTCAAACAGATAGTAGCACTGGTACAACCACATTTGCTTCAGAAGCAGGTGGTCCTCTAACAAACCCTGCTAATTCAACAGAAACAGGATGGAGATTTTGTGATAAATATTGTCCTTTAACAGATACACCTGCTTCTAATTTTACCTTAACAGTTCCCACTTCATATACTAGTACATCTAGTAATGTTTTAGCTTTAAGATTAAATTTTTATGGTTTATCTGATAATTCAGCTACTCAAACTTATGAATGCTACTATGATTTTTTTAATCAAGCAGGAACTGCTACTTCAAGAAATACAACAAATAATCCAAGATATTATTCAGGTGGAATGCGTAATAATTTTGGTAGTTATCAAAGTAATGGTGGTTTCCTTGCTAATGATGGAGTTTTAACTCCTAGTTCTTCAGGTATTAATGTAGGAGTTGGAAGCTCTGGTAGTCAAGCTATAAACTCAGGAGATAGCGCTAGTGTAAAACAAACCTTAGCTCAAGGACAAGCCTCTAATATAGGTGTTACAGGAACAGTAGATTTTTGGAATGCATATTCTACACCTTCTTGGTCGCATGATTTTAATGCAGGAGTAAGTGCTAGTAGAACTGGTTCTGAATGTGCTAGATATACTAATATTTCACATAACAATAGTAATTACACAAACAACGGATCAAATTTTTCATACCCTTTTCATAACTCAACAGATCAACATACCATGGGATTTAAAATACAAAATGGTAATAGTTCTTATAACTTTCAAGATGGAGTTGTTACTTTGTGGGCTTGGTTTAAAAATGATGTGGTTAATTAATGACTAATGAAATAAAATCTGATGATAACGATTTAACTTTATCTTCTGCCGCTACAAAAGACGTTAAAATTAAATCAAGAAATACAACATATACCTGGCCGCCTGCCGATGGTACTGCTGATGATTTTTTAAAAACAAACGGAAGTGGAACTTTATCATGGGGTGGCGTAAGTTCTGCAAATGGATTTGAAGAAGTTGCTAATGGAACTAAATTTCAAGGAACAGGAGTAGGTTCTAATATACAATTTAATAATGTATTTACGAGAGGAAATAATTATAGAATTTATATAAATGGTTTAGCTCCTATTTATAATACAGGAAGTACATCTTTATATTTTCATTTTACAAAAGGCGGTAGTGTTGTAAATCAAGACCAAATAGGTTCTGCTTGTAATTATAGATTTTATCAATTAGATGCTTATGGCACTACTGATAGTGGACAAAGAAATTCTTCTCAATTTGAGTTAGGTGGTTATTTTACTAGTTGGACAAGTAAAGCAGATAACACTAGTAATTATTCAGCTTTTGGAACTCCTTTGCCTGGTCTAGGTGCTTGGGGATGGATTGATGTGTTTATTCCTGATGGAGGAGGAACTGATGCACCTGCAATGTTAACTTGGGATTATACTAAAGCATCAGGTTATTATCATCCAAGTCATGGATATAACTATAGAGTAGCTGGTAAATATATTGGTTCTGGTGTTTTACAAGCAAGTAAAACAGGAAATAATTGGACAAGCTATTATTCAAGTTCTGTAGGAATAGATGGTTTTAAATTATCTTTTAGTAATGGAAATGGATTTGGTAATTATGCAGCTTGTAAAATATTTAAGTATTCTCAACCACAATTAGGAACATCTTAAAATGCCTATTGAAAAAATTTGGACTAACGATCAAGGTGAAATTGAAGTAAACATTACTCAAGAAGCTGAAGATAAAAGAAAAGAAGAATCACTAAAAAGTTTTAGAGATAATTTTTCTGTATTGGTAGTTGATCTTTTAAAAAGATCAGATTGGACTGCTGTTTCTGATGTTAGAATTACAGAAGAACAGAAAGAAGAAGCTATTGCTTATAGAGAAGAGTTAAGAGATATATTTGATAATATAAAAAATCAAACACAAGAAGAAATAGCATTTGTTGAGTTACCTGAAACACCTCAATTTATTGTTGATTCTTACAATTAAATAGTATAAGTTTTAAAAATTAGGAGTTAAAAAAAATGTCAGAACTAGTAAGACCTACAGAAGAAGACTATAACATATGGACTGTAAGACCTTTAAGAAATGTTAGGGATTCTGATGAATCTTCAGAAACTTATGGTCAAAGAATAGATATAGAAATTAGTGATGTTGAATGGGAAGAACAAAAACAAAGCGTTAGAGATATGCTTGCTAATTGGGATAAAGAAGCATTTCAAATGATTAGAATGGAAAGAAATCAAAAATTATCTGAAACAGATTGGGCAGTCCTTCCTGATAGTGCTTTAAGTGATGAATTAAAAGCTGATATCACAAACTACAGAAAACAGTTAAGAGATTTACCATCTACAGATAGTGATCCTACAAATATAGTATTTCCTAAAAATCCCTTAGAAGACTAATATGACTGAAAATGTAGATGAAAGAATGAACGATGTTCACTCTCAAAAAATAGAACATAAATATCAAGTAGACTTTACTATAATAGGTAAAGAAGGTAATTTTATAGATGCATTACAATCTGTTGATTCTAAAGAATTGGGAACACAAATTAAAAAATTAATTGAATCAGAGAATGGACAATATACTGTAGAGTAGTGTAAATTATCTGTATTAGGAGAAATATAGATTAAATGGCACTTGGTTTCACAACATATTCTGAAGCATCATACGCACAATCTAGCGTAATTAATAATGTTGAGGAAGCAGTTACAGGTGTTCAAGCTACAGGTGCTATTGGCAATGCAGGTGTTACATCTTCTGAATTAGTTATACCTACAGGCGTTCAAGCGACAGGAGTTTTAGGTCAAGTTATTGGCGTGGCAGGTTTTGTTTATGCTAAAGCTCGTGGCAATGAAACCTTTACAATTACAGTACAAAGCACTGGTAGCGGTAATAAATACTTTGTAAATGATTTCCAACAAATAATGCCTACTGCATTGCATTCAGGATTTACCTACATATTTGATCAAGCAGACTCAAGTAATGCAGGTCATCCATTAAGATTTAGTACGACACAAGATGGTTCAAATTATACTGACGGAGTTACAGTAGTAGGAACGCCAGGTCAGACAGGAGCTTATACTCAAATTGTTATAAGTGATAACACTCCATCAACCTTGTATGTAAAATGTAATATTCATAGTGGAATGGGATTCGCTGTTAGCATAGAAGCAAATGTTGAGATTAAATCTACAGGTGCAGTTGGAAATGCAATACCATCTATTTCTATTAATGCTTTAACTACAGGAGTTCAAGCAACAGGTGCTATAGGAACTGTAAGCATATCTTTAAGTGCAGTTGCAACAGTCACAGGAGTTTCTGCTTCATTAACTACAACAAATGTGTTAGTTTGGAGTGAAATTGATACAAATCAAAACCCAAATTGGGTTGAAATAGCAGCATAAATATTCTTTGAGGAATATTTAATTGGAGAAATAAATGGCTACATTCAGTAATATAGGGCTAAAATTAATAACTCAAGGTGATGAGGCAGGCACATGGGGTACAAGCACTAATACTAATTTAGATATTGTTGATGAAACATTTCAATATAATTTTAAAAATTTTACATCTGATGCAAATATAACAATAACAGTAGGAAATGCTACTACAGGTTCTTCAGGTTCGCCAAGTGGTCGTGAACAAATTTTAGAATTTACTGATACAGGAGGTGTTCTTACAGCTATCAGAAATATAGTCTTACAACCATCTACAATTAAAAAAATGTGGTTAATAAAAAATTCAACAGCTAAAAGCCTTATAATAAAAATGTCTAATGGTGATGTAGGAATTACTATAGCTTCAGGTAAAGACGCTCTTTTATATTCAACAGGTTCAGGTGTAATGAAACAATCTGAATCAGCTTCGCCAGGTGTTGTTCAAGTTACAGGAGCATCAAATCAAATTACCGCTAGTCCTACTTCAGGAAACGTAGTTGTTGGCTTAGATAATTCTATTTATAGAAAAGTAGCAGGCGGAGCTGTTACAACAGGAACTACAATTAATAATTTTTATGCAACAACAACATACTCAACTTATAATTTTAAAGGTTCTATGCAAATAACAGCTAATGCATCAGGAAATATTAATATACAACCTATAACAACTGGTGGTGCTACAGGAGTAGGAAGTTTTTATTCTTCAGGTTATCAAATAGATGTTTCTAATACATTTAGTAGTTTTACAAACGATGCTTCTATTACTGCGAATGCACTAGCTACTTCATGGACTTTACCTTTGTGTGCACCAGGAAGCAATAATCAAATAGATATATGGTGGGATATTAATCTTTGGAGAGATACATCTTATCAATCAGGAGCAGGAAATCCTTATTATGGAGAAGGAAAATTAATCTCTAGATCAGGACAAAATATAGATAATTCAAAAATAGTTAATTTTACTATGGGTGCAGCTAACAGTTCTCCATGGTCACAATTTGGTGGTTTAAAATTTACAACACCATCTAATGTTTCATCAGGTCATTACTGTGTAATGGCAAACACATATTAATAGGATTTTTAAATGGCAAAAACAACTGTTGCAGAAGTGGATAAAAAGTTGGCGGTAATGGAACAACAGTTAATAGATCATGTAACAGCTTGTGAAAAAACATCAGAAGAAACATTGCACAGAGTAAAAAGATTAGAGTATTTTATCATAGCAACTTTGTTTTCAGTTATTAGTGGAACAATAGTTGTTGTAACAAGTTTAGTAATATAGGAGAAGAAAATGGATATTTTAAATAAAATAATAGGATCAATAAAATCAAACTTTAATACATTAGTAGAAGGTTTGAAATCACCAATATTTATAGGAATAGTTTCTTATATCTCTTTATTAATAGCATTCTCAATAGATAGCGTTATCTTTCTTTTGATATCCTTAGGCTTAGTAGGGTACACCATTTATCTTACTTTTAAAATTGAGGACTAATTATGATATCATTGCTGGGCTCTTTACTTGGATTCGGCACTTCTTTTATGCCTTCAGTATTAGGGTTCTTCGAGAAGAAAGCTAAATTTAAACAAGACTTATTAATGCTCGAAGCTAAAGCTAAGTATGCAGAGCAAATGTCCAAGTATAAAATTAAAGAGTTAGATGCCCAAGCAGATATAGAAGAATCAAAATCTATTTATCAACACGATCAACAATTAAGTAAAAGCAATAAATCTAATTTTATTTCTTCACTACAGGCTTCTGTAAGACCTGTAATCACTTACTTGTTATTTGGTTTGTTTGCTTTTGTTAAAATTACAGAAGTTGTTATATCCGTACAGAATGGTGATAATCCTTTAAGAGGAGTTGTTAATGCATGGGATGTTGAAACGCAAGGGCTCTTTTCTTGCGTGATTGCATTTTGGTTTGGGAATCGTGCAATGAAAAGGATAGGTAAATAATGCCTTATCAAGACTTAACACCGCCAGCAGGATTAAATAAAGTAGGTAGTCAGTACACTGCTAAAGGTCAATGGTATGATGCTAACCTTATTAGATTCTTTAATGGAGTTCCGCAAAAACTAGGAGGGTGGACTTCTTGGGTAAGTCTTCCAACAACATCTTCATCTCCTTCAACAGATCCTGCTTCAACTAATAATATCAGGTCTATATTTCTTTATAGAGCTAGTAACAATACAAGGTATACAGGTGTAGGAACTAGATCAAACTATAATATAATAGAAGGAACTTTACCTTCAGATATAACTCCTGTAACAGCACTTGTTTTAGGAAACAATCCTGTGGCTTGTGTATCAGGAAATCAATTTATAACATTTACTTGCACTGATCCACATGGATTAAAATCAGGTGATTTAGTAAGAATATCAGGTTTGACAGGAACTATAGGAAGTATAGATTTAACAACATATAATGCTGTTGCTTCTGACACATACGATACTAGAGAGGTTTTGTCAGTTCCTACTACAACAACATTTACATTATCAAGTTCTACAGCTAATGCTAGTACAAGTGGTGGAGGAGCTAGTGTATCCGTAAGTGCTTATTTAGCTGTTGGTTCTAACAGTTTTGTTCAGGGTACAGGATGGGGTGCAAGTGATTGGGGAGGTACAATAGAAAATGTTGCATGGGGTAGTGTTGGTTCTCTTGATTATAAAAATCAACTAAGATTATGGTCAGAAGATAATTTTGGTGACGATCTTCTTATGAATCCTAGAGGAGGTCCTATTTACTATTGGGATAAATCAGCAGGAACAAGTCAAAGAGCAAGATTAATTTCAACGCAATCACAGACAACACCTCCTATTTCTTCTTTAGATATTGCCTCTACTACATTGAATGGTGCTTTAACTCGTACAGCTACGACAATTACTGTTGTATCAACAGCAGGTTTTTATCAAGATAATGGATATGTTATCGTTGGCGATGAAGTTATTTATTATGCTAATTCTACAGCGACTCAACTTACAGGATGTGTAAGAGGTAAAAATAACACTATTGCAAAGGCACATAATTCAGGCGATGCAATAAAACAATATGAATCTAATGCTCCTTTTTTTTCTTCGCAAGTTATGACTAGTGATCAAGATGGTCATTGTATATCTTTTGGATGTAATCCTTATTTACAAGATACAATTAACCCTATGCATATTAGATGGTCAGCAACACAGAATGCTATGGATTGGACACCTCGTGCTACTAACTCAGCAGGTGGTGTTGATTTAAGTAGTGGTTCAGAAATAATAGGTGCTTTATCAGCAAGACAAGAAATACTGATATGGACTGATACATCTCTTTATTCTATGAAATTTATTGGTGGCGATTTAGTTTTTTCATTTGACGAAGTTCAAGATGGAATAACTATGATATCTCCAAAGGCTTGTGCTAATGCAGGTGCTAACACATACTTTATGGGAGAAAGAGGATTTTATAAATATTCAGGTGCTATAGAGCCCATATCTTGCCCTGTAGAAGATTATATCTTTGATGACTTAGATATTAGTGAACAACAAAAAGTCTTCGCTGTAGCTAATCCTAGATACAATGAAGTATGGTGGTTTTATCCTAGTAATGAAATGAATACTTTATATGCAGGCAGTGGAACAGCAAATTCAGACCTTGTTTCTTCAGCAAATTCTAGTGATCCAACAAGGTGTGTAATTTACAACTATGTAGAAAATACATGGACTCTTAATAATATGTGGCGTTCAGCAGGTGCTACAGCATACGAAGAAGATTATATGTTATTAGGGCAACAATCTAACAGTATCAATAGTTTCTTAGTAAGGCAAGATGATGGCGATAGGTCTAATAGTTTATCTGCGGATGCTACAGGAAATGCTTTTACATCTCATTTAGAAAGTGGTGACATATCTATAGGAGATGGACAAGACTTTGTTGCAGTATCATCTGTAATAAATGACGTAGAATTAACAGGTAATATCTCAACTTTAAATAACGAAGTATATATTAGAAATTATCCATCCGAATCACCTGCTTTATCATCTAGTAATACTGTTACCTCATCTACTACAAAAACTGATTTAAGGGCTAGAGGCAGAGCCACTATTTTAAAATATAAGCATGTAGATCAAGACTCTAGTTTTAGATTATTTGGTATAAGAATGAATGTTTATCCTGATGGGAGAAGATAATGGCTAGACAACCTTTAAGACCTGCACAAAAAGAATATAATTCTATAGATGAAAATTTATTTCGTGAACAAATTACTAATTTTATAAATGAAATAAGTACAAAAGTAGATGAAGTAGAAAAAGTAAACACAACAACAAGTGCCAAAAGTGTGAGAAGAATGCAACTTCTACTGCTTGGTGCACCAAAATGGACAGCTTAAATGGCAGATACATTTAAAGTATTGGCACAATTAAAACCTTCTTCAGCAACAGCTACAATGCTGTATACAGTTCCTAGAAGAGAAGGTACAGGAGTTGATACAAAGTATCCTGCACAAACAACAATAAGTTCTTTAGTAGTTTGTAATCAACATGGAAGTACAGCAGATACATTCAGAGTTAGAATAAAAGTAAAGAATGCTGGTGACGACAGCAAACAATTTATATATTATAACAAAAGTGTAAGTGCACAAGATACATTAGCCGCAGTCATCGGCATCACATTAAGTGAATCTGATGTTATTGAGGTATATGCAACAAATGGAACATTAAGTTTTAATTTATTTGGAGTAGAGACAACATAATGAATAACAAATTACCTTACAAAGGAATAGCAGATCAAGTAGCAAGTAGAGGTCGTTATGGTGATACAACACTTATGCATGTTAATCCTTCTGAAGTTCAAGCTCTTTCTAATGTAGCACCATTAACAGTAAACCCTGATACAGGGTATCCTGAAGCATTTTTACCTGCTTTAGCACCTATAATTGGAGGAGCTTTAGCTCCCATGTTATTTGGAGGCACTGCCCTTGGAGCTACTTTAGGAACAGCAGGTCTTGCTGGTTTAGGTGCAGGTACAGCATCAACTTTAGAATCAGGTAGTATAGAAGAAGGTATGATGACTGGACTTATGACATTTGCAGGTGCTAATATGTTTGGTGATGCCGCAGCTTTAACAGGAGCAGGAGAAGAAGCCACTAGATTAGGTCTTGATGCCTCTACTGGAGATTTAACAAGTATACTTTCAGGCGGTACAGAGGGTGCTAAAACTATTACTGAACTTGGCAAGTATAGTCCTGAATTTTTAGCTCAAAATGTTGCAGGGCAAAATCCTACACAATTCTTTAATAATAATATTACATCTGCAGCAGATGTGGCACGTCAATCACCATTTCAAAATTTTGATCTTGGAAATTTTGCTACTGCCGCAACAGATATGAAAAATATAGTTCCTTTTGCTTCAGGTGCAGGTGGTCTTGCTGTAAAGCAAGATATAGATGATTTTGAAAAAAGTAATGCAATGGCATCACAAGCAAGAATAGACAAAAAAAATGAAATACTAGATAACTATACACCAAGTGCACCAGGTATGGGTGGATCAGTATACACATCTAGAAACACACCAGGTGGAACACAATCACCATTTAGCGTAGGCGGTAATAATCAATATAATAAATTTGATAACTTTGCTTATGATGGCGGAAGAATAGAAAATTCATATGCCAATGGCGGACAAGTTGAAAGAAGATATCCTGGTGGATACTTTAATTATGGAGATCTTAGTGGTATAGATTTTAGTCAATATTTTGATAAAGACGGAACTTACATAGGCAATACTAGCACCATAGGTGGTAATACGACAGATGGTAATACGACAGATGGTACAGTAACA
>Ga0208134_1000300_pt1 | contig 32360 bp, 53 predicted proteins | sample VirMetDEL_Mar_31_FD_184515 | JGI IMG/M metagenome (GOLD analysis project Ga0208134, IMG submission 184515) | Aqueous microbial communities from the Delaware River and Bay under freshwater to marine salinity gradient to study organic matter... | ecosystem: Environmental > Aquatic > Marine >...
ACCCTTCATCATATAAATACTTCTTAACTATAGATGGCGAAGTAGAAAGAAGAAGTAATAGTTGGGAAACAATAGAAGAATTATATGTTAGTAAGTGTGAAGATAAACATACCACTAGTAATGGTAGGGTAATTATCGGTAAGCATAAACTAGTAAACCATGTAATAACAGAAGTAGGAAGCTAAAATGTCTTTATATAAGTATACAGAGAAAGAAGCGGCTAATCTATTAATAGGTCAAAATGGCTTTGATGTAATAGCTGAACACGATACTAATGTTGTGAACCCAGATACTGGTTCTTGGATTGCAATACAAGCTTTAGGAAAGGACTCTAGTGGTACTACTGAGTTTTTAAAAATAAAAGTAACATCTAATATTGGAGACAATATAAGTTCGTTTGTTAATTTAATACCCGGTGAAATACTATATGGAAACTTTAATGGTATAATAAATCACACAGACTCAACAGCAGTATGCATAGCTTACAGAGGATAAGGAGAACCGAAAGGTTAAAGAATAGATTCAGAAATGCAAACAAGAAAACTGGAGCATGGTCATGGATAAAAGAAAAAATAAAAAAGATTTTAAAATTAAAAAACTAAAAACAGGAGACTTTGAAGTTGTTTATGATACGAGTTATAATATTAATATTTACTACACTTATGTTAAGTAGTTGTTCAAACGGTTGGACGGTTATGGGGATTGATGCAGATATGGAAAATCCAATGTATACATTTGTTGAAGTAGTAGACCAAGATTCTACATCACATTTTTATTCAGATAACGTAAGATTTGATAGAGATATGTGGTGCTTTACACATAACAGTTGGGAAATAGTTAAGAGGAAATGAGTGATGATGTCAAAACAGCTAGGAGTTATAGAGGTAGTGTTGTGGATGACAATGCTGTTGTCAGTATTAACCTCAAGTGGTTTGGACAAATTCTTGTTCTGGTTGGCACTCTCGTGTATGGTTACTATAGGATTGAGACTAGATTGGGAACACTTGAAAATAGTCTTGCTGATGCAGATAAACGAATTGGGAATTTACTTGATAAACATATCGTGGAAGAAAGGATTGAACGAGAAGAGTTGGCAGAAAAAGTGAAGTTTTACGAAAAAGAAATAAATATCAATCCTTTGGGTTGGGGTAAAAAGCGGAGGAAGTAATGGACATGATGGCAATATATGGCGAAGCAGGAATGATAGGTATATGTGGAGCATTACTTGTTTATTTAGTTATGTCATTGTCAAAGAAGTCAGAGTCTCAACAAGAGTCTTTGAAAGAATTAGAGGTAGAGAACAAGGGTCAATCTGAAAGTATTAACAATATGGAAGGAATGATAATCAAATTAATTAGCAGATGGAATGAGTCAGACGCTGTAAGAGATAGAAGATATGAGCAGATGATGGAAGCAGTATCAGATTTAGAAAAACAACTATCACGAATGGATGGTATTATGTCACGAATGAACGGCAATGGGAGACATTAATGGATAGTTTAAAAGTTTCTGTAGGTAGTGTAGGTAGTGGTGCTTTACTCTTTATGGATTTACTACCATACGTATTAGGTATTATAATTGGAATAATGAATATAATATATTTATATTATAAAATTAAAAAAACAAAGGAATCATAATGGATATTAAAACAATGTTAGTTAAGTTGGCTGAAGAGCAAGCTGAAATAGTACAAGAGCAGGCAATAGGTCACATAGCATCAGATGATTTTTCTGATAAGATGGCTGAGATGTTAAACGATAAAATCAATATACCTTTTGTTAAGGAAGAAAAAGAAGGTAAGATGTTTAAAGAATTAGTAGAAGTTATCCAAGACTTAGTTATTGGATTAATGAAGGGTAAATAGTATGCCTGCCAAGAAAGACCCTAGATTAAAAAGAGCTGGAGTATCTGGATTTAACAAGCCTAAGCGTACTCCGGGACATCCTAAGAAAAGTCATATTGTTGTGGCTAAGGAAGGGTCTAAGATTAAAACAATTAGGTTTGGTCAGAAGGGTGCTAGTACAGCAGGTAAACCAAAAGCTGGTGAATCAAGAAGAATGAAAATGAAAAGAAAATCGTTTAAAGCAAGACATGGTAAGAATATAGCTAAAGGTAAAATGTCTGCTGCTTATTGGGCGGATAAGGTGAAGTGGTAATATGAATAAAAAAGTTAAAGCTCCTGCAGGTTATCATTGGATGAAGTCAGGTAAGGGTCTTAAGTTAATGAAACATAGTGGTGCATTTAAACCTCACAAGGGTGCTAGCCTTACTGCTGGGTTCAAAGTACAAATGAAACACTCTAAGCCTAAAAAGAAATAATGGCGTCAGCTACAAAAACAAAACCAGCATTATGGAAACGGATTGTTTCTTCTGTTAAGTCTGGTACTAAAGGTGGAAGAAAAGGACAATGGTCTGCACGTAAAGCTCAACTAGCTACTGCAAGATATAAGAAAGCAGGTGGTGGATATAAAGGAGCTAAGTCATCTAGTAATAGTTTGACTAAGTGGGGTAAGCAGAAGTGGGACTATGTTAGTAAAGGTGATAAGAAAAAACCTAAGAAGAAACGTGGTCGTTACTTACCTGAGTCAGTTAGAAAAAGCCTCAGTCCTTCTCAAAAAGCAAGTACTAACAGAGCTAAGAAAAGAGCTACTGCAAAAGGAAAGCAAAAAGCTAAATATAGTAAATCAGTTGCAAAGAAAGTAAGGAGAGCATAATGCCTAGGTTTGGTAAGACAAGTAAAAAAAGATTAGAAGGTGTAGATACTAAACTGGTTAATATTCTTAATGAGCTTATTAAGATTATGGATGTTACTATAATAGAAGGTTTACGTACAGAAGAAAGGCAGAAAGAGTTGTTAAAGAAAGGAGCTACTAAAGTTAAGTACTCTAAGCATATGGAAGGTAAAGCTGTAGACCTAGCTCCTTATCCTATAGACTGGAAGAATAGAGATGGGTTTCACTATATGGGTGGAATGATTAGAGGAATAGCCAAGCAACTTAATGTTAAGGTTCGTTGGGGTGGAGACTGGGACTCTGACGGAGATGTTAAAGATAATGGATTCGATGACTTGGTACATGTGGAGATACTTGATTAATGCCTAAGCAACTATATACTATAAATAAATTTGACGCTGGAATAAATACAGTTAAAGATGCAAGAGATTTATCTGAACCGGAGTCAAGTTCTATAACTAATATGGCAGTTGATGCACAGGGAAAAATAAAATCTGCAGGTAGTCTAGTGCAACAGAAAGCTAATCCATCTGATGTAAGCGGTAGCATTCTTTCAAAGTATATATCTAAACGTACTGCAAGGCTAGAAATAGGAACAAGTGCTCCCGGTACAATTACAGGAAGGCTTAACCTTGGGGGAGGATATAACTTCTTTTACTTTGAGTCAGACCATAGTATTTTTGATGATATTGATAGTAATGTATTAACCGTAGGAAGTGCTGATGGAAATATAAGTTTTGGCAACCCTCAGAATACAGAAGTAGATGGAGTAGGAACTTCAAGCTCTGCTGATATTCCCGGTGCAGGGTCTACGGAGTAAGATATGGCTTTAGCAGTACTTCCATCAAAATCGTTTATTAAGATAACCGTTTCTGGTACAGCAGATTACTGGACTTCTAATCAAGGTTTTTTAGTAGGAGATATAATAACTGTTAGTGGTAGTAAATTTAACGATGGAGTCTTTATTGTTTCCGGTTTTATTCAACAAGGTGGCTCTCATTATATGATGGTTATTGGGAAACCTATTGTAGACGAAACAGCCTTTACAGTTAATACAGATGTAAATCATAGTAATACACAGACTACAATAAATATTGTAGACAGTCCTGACGTTAGAGTAGGTCAAACTATTACAGGTAATGGAATTCCTGCAGGAACTGTAGTTAATTCAGTTACTGGAACTGAAGGAGTTAATGTAAGTGCAGTTGTTATTTCTCAAGCAGTTACAGGTTTAGGCTTAGGAGAAGGAACATCTCCCAAACCTATGACGTTTACAACTTCTCCAGACGGAGCATCAACTTCAGTTAGAATAAAAGCTAAGAGGTCTACAGGAGATAGGTTATGCGCTCTTGGCGATGCGGCTAATAATAGTATAGACGTATGGTCTTTTAATAAAGCAAGCACTTCATCTAATACTGATGATGGATGGGGAAGTGCAGAGATAAGCACAGCTATGATTTCATCAGCTAGTGAACACGTTTCTACGTCTCAATTTATATTTACATTTTCTGATGAAGTATTAAGAGTTTCTGATATAAATGTAGAAAACAATTCAATACTTAAATGGTATGGTTATGTACAAATGAACCAATTTGCAACTGCAAATGATTCAGTCTCTTTAGCTTTTAATGGATGGTATGAGCATCCTGCTTATTTAGAAAGACCAGCTTCAATAACAATGGCAAGTTCAAATCAAAATGCAGTAGATACAGATTCTCATTATAGTGTTTTAAATGATATAGTAGACAATCTAGCTGGAACAGATGTTTTAACTTCAGAGGTAGTAACTGCAATAACTGAAGATTCTATTACTTTTGATACTGGTGGTTCTAATCCTAGAACAGCTAATCATTTTTTTGAAATGGGTCAAGTTTATTCAGTCTTATCTCGTTCTTCTGAAAAGCCAGAATGCTTTATGGTAAGAAAAACAGCAGAGGGTAGAAGTAATTCAACACCTGTAAAAGTATATCGTGGATACGGAGGAACTCCAGATAACCAAATAGCTGATAATAGTGGTGATATATATAAAAGAGGATTGGGTTGGAATATAGGAGTCATTGAAGGAGCAGGAGATGGTACTTGGAATTCAGGAGAGTATGAGTTTTTTCAAACATTCATATATGATGAGAATCAAGAAAGCCGTCCTAGGGTATACGGAGGAACTTTAACAACTACTAACGAAAACAAAGCTTTGAAGTGTACAGTATATGCTGATAGATTTTACAATGGTAGAATTACTGGAGGTAGAATTTACATAAGAGAAAGAGGTAGTGATAACGATTTAATTTTATTTGCAGATATAGATATAAGACTTGGTGTAAGAATGACTCTTGACGGGAGGTATAAACCTTGGGTAAAAAGAGTTGATAGTGATGCTAACCATACTGAAAATTCTGGATACTACTCAGCTACTAGTTCCTCAGAAGGATTAAAATCTACTAACCCTAACTTTGACACCTATAAAACTCTTAATGGATATTCTGAAGAAGTAAAATTTAACTCAATAGGTAAAGAAAAAGAATTATACAAAGCTTCTGTTATAGCAAATAGAAGGCATTTTATAGCCAATGTTAGAATTAAAAAAGGTAGTACTAAAAAAACTCACGGTGACAGAATAATGTTTAGTGAGTTAGGAAAGTTTGATACTTTTACTGAAGATAATTTTATAGATGTTTCTAGAGGTGACTATGGAGAGTACGTAGCCTTAGAATCTTTTGCTGATAAGCTTTTAGCTTTCAAACATAACACCACCCATATATTAAATATATCTAGTCCAACTCCTTCAGGTTGGTTTTTAGAAGAAAGCATAAAAAACTCTGGGGTTTCTTTTCATTATAGTATTGTAAAAACTGAATTTGGAGTTGTATGGGCAAATGAAAAAGGATGTTTTATTTATAATGGAGCTGATACGGTAGACTTAACTAAAAACAAATTAGGTATATTCGAGTCTACTAATTCTAATATACCAGTTTGGTCTGACTTTGCAAATGGAAACTTACATTTTAAAAGCATTATGTGTGGCTATGATGATATAAGTAATCAGTTAATTGTAATGAGGTCTCCTTCAGATTTAAGTACAAATAGTAATCAATGTTTTATATATGATTTTGATACTAGTTCTTGGACATATAATACAAATTTATTTACAGATAGCCACTACTATACTAACTTTGCTAAAGATTGGAACAATAGTTTAATTATAGGACATGAAGAGTCAGCTACGGTAGTTGAATTTTTAAAGTACAGAGCAAACATTAGTGCTCAAAGTAATCAATCTATAATAACTAGAGATATAGATTTTGGGAATGCAGGATTAGTTAAAAAAATATACAAGGTTATAATAACTTACAAGTCAAGTGTAGACCAACTAACTCCTTTAGAGTTTGCAATAAATGGTACTGGTAGCTTCTCTGATTTTTCTACAGGTTCAAATGTAACACCTGCAGGTAATGACTCTGGAGATTTAGATGCTGTGTCTACTTGGGATGTAGGAGTTTTTAAGGCAGATAGTATAGTTAGTTGCCAAAGCATACAGTTTAAAATTGTTTTACCTGACTCTGGTACTTTTGAAATTAATGATATAACTATTCAATATAGAACTTTAAAAAGCAAGGAAGTTTCTTAATGAGAAATCATTCTAAGTTCTTAACAAATAAAAAACAAGATGCTTTATATTCTAACGAAGAAATGCATTTAGGTAATATGATTGAAGGTCAAGTATCTATATCAAACAATAAAAGCTCTAGCCCTAGTTTAAATCTTAAAAAAAATAATTTACTATATAAAGTTTACTTAACTCCAGATGGAAACAGATTTGTAGATAGAAAACTAACTACTAATATCTTAGAGTATACAAATACATTCATAGACTATAGAATATATAAACACAATTTTTCTGATAATATCTCAACTACAGAGCATTTTATACCTTGGCAGGGAACAGGAGAACAAACAGGAATGAATGATGCTACATCAACTCTTCTTGTTCCATTTAAAATGACTTGTCATAAGATATTATTTAGACCAGAATCATTTGATACACCTACTGCCAACTTTACTTTTAAAATTAAAAGACAAGATAGTGGTGATGCAACCGTAGATGAAGTTGCTAGCTTTACATATACAGACACATTTGCAGATAATACTACAATAGAAGTAAAGCAATCTGATTTTAACAATACACCCGTTGTAGACGCAGGAGCTAAGGCATCAATAAGTATACAAGCAAGTGCAAACCCTCACGGTTCATCAAAAGATTATTATATAACCTCCGTATGGAGAACTGAAGTAACAATATAAAGGACAATCATGTACGATAAAAAGAAAACAATTAAAGGATATATGGGTGGAGGTTACATGAAGCCTATGGGTTATCAAACAGGTGGCTATATACCCGGACTATCTAGAGCTAGATATTTAACAGGTTTAGATAGAGACATGAGAATAGCTCAAGAAGAATTTGAAGCAAATGCAGAGAAAGTAGCTAAAGAACAAAAGTATAGAGGTTTACTAGGGAAAATAGGTAGCTTTGCAGGTACAGCTTTAGGAGCGGCACTAGCCGCACCTACTGGTGGAATGTCTGTACTTGCTGGAAAAGCACTTGGTTCTGCTATAGGTAAAGGAGCTGGTGAATTAGTGGGTGGTTCATTTGTAGATACTGAAAACCTTAAGAAATCTTCTACTGGTTTATACAAAGATGACTTTGAATACTTAGAAAAACAAGGCAGAGAAGCTCAAGACTTAGGTGGACTAGCTGAACGTTCCGCTATAGCTGGAGCAACTACCTATGGTTTAGGTAAAGCTGGAGAAGTAGCTGATTTGGGTAAGAAGGCTTATGCAGAAAAGTTTGGAATGGATGCTCTTGAAAATCTAGGATTAGCTGGAGAAACAGACCCTTTATTATCTTCTTTAACTAAGGATGTGTCTACAGCACGAGCTGGAGCAACTGATATTTTAGGTGATTTAGGCTCAGAAAGACTACCTTTAGATTTTTCCTCAACAACAGATTATGATACTAAATTAGCTATGCTTTTCGATGATATAGCAGGTCAAGAACAAGTTGGTCAAAATGTTGTAGGTGGAGGTATGCTTAATTTAAACCAAGGCGGCTACATACAAGGTTACGAAGATGGTGGTATGGCAAAGAAAAAAGGTATGGGATATTTTGATAGAGAGTTTCCTAAAGATTCTTTTAAAGCTATGATACAGGAAGCTGTTTATAAGGGCGAATTAGACCCAAGAGAAGGATTACAACACATACTAAATAAGCAACAAAAAGATTTTATGAAGTCTAAAGACGATACTTCTAATGCCTTGTATAAAAGATTACAAGAGGCTGGATATAGTAAAGGTGGAAAGATAGAAGAATACGGACATGGTGGATTAATAGATATGAACCCATTTAGTAGGAGGATTCTGTAATGCCAGATACAGTACCAGCAATGTTAGAACCCGGTGAATTTGTTATACGTAAAGATGCCGCTGAAAAAATAGGAATGAATAACTTAGAAATGTTAAACAATGCAGATAGATTAGAAAGTGGTCACTCAGCTATTGATGAATTAATAGCACTTAGTACTCTTAGTGGCTCACAACAAATGGTAAGTGGTGGCAATGTAAAGAAGATGCCTCAGTCTGGTTACATGCAAGATGGTGGTAGTGTAGATGACCCGTTAGAGATAGATGCTAGACAGAGAATGGGCACTCAACAAGCCATGGGTAACATAGGCATGATGGATAATACAAGCGATAAAGGCATATTAAGCGGCTTATCTAAGATGCAAAGAGACATTGAACTATTAAAAATGATGGAAAGTAGGTATCCTAACCCTAAAAGTATGCGAGAATACAGAAGTATGAAGGAAGATTCTGGCGATATAATGAGCATGGATGAGATGATAGAAGCTCTAAGTAGAGCGGCTGGTGCTACTCAAAATAAATTTAAGATACCTGAATATAATAATGGTGGTTCAACTTACACCTATGGCTCAGGTCAAACAAGTATGCCTAGTATTGCAGATGTTTATGAAGCGGCTGGTTACATGCCAAATGAAGAACAGTTAGAACAATTTCAAAGTCAATTTTTATATGACCCCAGTAGAGAAGAGTCAACAGTAGCAGGTTATATGTCAAATGTTGCAGATATAAGCTCTCAAGCACAATCTGCATTAGGAAAAGCTATGTCTTCTTCTCAAGGTGCTGGTGCTGGATTTACTGGTTTTGGAGAAAGAGAAAGATTAATGTCTGAAGCTGGAAGTAGTATTCAAGAGCGAGGAACAAGAAGTCTTGAGTCTGCTCAAAGAGGTTTATTTGGAGATATTAGAGACCAAAGAGAACAGTATTTGCAAGATGCTGGACTAGCTTTAGCTGAACTAGAAGGTGCTGGAGATACAGAATATGTAACTCCAACTGGAGCTGGTAGTATGAGTAGTCCACCGGGATGGACTGGAGGACAAGGTCAAGAGGGTCAAAGATTTGAAGGCTCTGATGGAATAATGTATGTTTATGTTAACGGTGGATGGAGGCAAGCTTAATATGGCTAGAGTATTATCAAGAAGTAATAGACCTATAGTAGTACAAGAAGCTCAAAGTGGATTAGACACCTTGCTTACAGAAGTAGCTAAGTATGCTAGTCCTGAGTACCAACAGCAAAGAAAAGCAAATGAACGTGCAGATGCTAGGTTTGAATTAGATAAACAAAATGCTATACAGAATAGAGAGTATAGACAGCAACAAATGGAGACTGCTAAAGCTCAGGAAAGTGATAGGAAGATTCAATTTAGACAGCAACAAAAGTCTATTAAAGATAAAAAAGCTATGGATGAATTTACCATGATGTATCCAGAAACTTTAAGTGCTGAAGGATTAGATATTGCAGAACAGTTTTTAAACAATAACCTTGCTGAGTCTTCCTCTTTTGGAGTTCTTTCTGCTAAGATAAAAAGTGATAGAAATAATTTAAATGTAAGTAATAAAAAGCTTGATTCTTTTGGAGAACTTATATTTGAAGATGAATATGACCCAATTAAACATAGAAATCTTGTAGAGAAACAAGGTAGTTTTTTAATACAAAATAAATTAAAACAAGATATGTTTAATGAGTTAAGTCAATCAGATAGGTTAACACTTACAGCAGATATTGAATTTATTTCTGACGCTATAGAAAGTGCAAGAGATTCTGAAGTTTTAAAAGCCGGTTCTTATGACATAGCAATAAAAAATGTGGTAAAACCTACATATGAAAGTATGAAAAAAGCCTATGGAGAAGACTTTAAAATGCCTGCTTTAGAGGGTATAATAAGAGGAGTTGACCCTGCTTTCGGTGTTGATGATGATGTTCCTATAGGAAATAAAAAAATCATGGAGGAAATTGATTCTGGTCAAGAGACCGATGAAGATTTAAGTATTGGTACGTTTGCATCTCAGGTAAGTGACTCAGTACCTACTTTAAAAACAAAAAGAAATAAAGAGTTAGATAATTTAGTAATATCTTCTTTGATAGATGAAGAGTCTGGAAAATTAGGATTTTTAGAATCTGCGGCTGATGAAGGAAGTGTTTTAAAACCAGCTGGAACAAATATAAGAAAAGCAGTTAAATCAGTTAGAAGTAACTTAAATAAACAGATGAGAAAACTTGGAGGTCAATATATATATGGAACAAAAGAACTTGCTGGTAAAGAAATAACAGAACAAAAAAGACAAGAATACGCAGATGATTTAAAAAAATCTTTATTAGATGCTGTAAATCTATATAAAAGCATCGACCCTAGCATAGGAAGAAAAAGCAGAAGAGGTAAAACTGGTGGAGAATCTGAAAGAAAAGTTATTAAAAAAGCTATTAACGATTTAAAAGCTAGAACTAAAAAAAGTGCAAACTTGAGAGGGGGTATTAATTACCTACCTCAAGAACTTTTAGATTTTATTAATAATATAAACTTAGATTCTAACATAGACACAAGAGTTTTAGTTGATTATAATAAAAAACAAAATCCGGTAATGATGGCTGAAGATGATGGTTCTTTTCTTGAGAGCTTGCTACCAACAGCATTACAGGCAAGTCAAAATAATATACCTTCTTCTCTTGATAATTTTATACTTGAATCCGCAACAGAGTAATATATGTTTACAAAAGAACAAATAGTTTCTACCTATAGAGCTAAAATGCCAGAGTTGTCTAAGTATGATGACGATGCAATATATAGAAGTGTATTAAAAAAATTCCCTGAATATAAAACAGAATTACAAAAACCTACAGAACCTGAAGCAACTGGTTTCGTAGACAGCCTACCTAACTGGTGGAAGAAAGGTTATAACGATTCTATAACTGGTATGGCAGACGAGTTAATGACAGGTAAAAAAAGATTTGATTTATCTGGTTATGAACCCGGAGTAGTAGAAGACATAGCTTCTTTTGCTGCTAGTATGTTCGCATCTCCTGCTGACTTAGGTCTTACTATAGCTAGTGGTGGAGTAGGTGCTAAAGTAGGTCAATCAGTTGCTAGAAAACTTATAACTAAAAAGCTACTTAGGAATGGTGTTGCTTCTAGTAAAGCTAATGTAATAGGTAGAAGAGCTGCTAGGAAAGCATATGGTGTTGGAGTAGGTAGAGCTAGTGGTGGTCTTGCAGGATACGAAGGTGTTAAGAGTGCTTTTACTCAAAAGCTAGAGACTGGAGATATTAAACCAGAAGAGATTATAAAAGATACTATATCTGGAGCTGTATTAGGTGGGGCAACTGTTGGTACAGGAGCTTATTTAACATCTAAGGGTTGGAGTACTTTATCAAAGGTAACCGCAGAAGCTGGAGTTCTTGGTACTGCAACTCCATTAACAGAAGGGGATATACCTACACCTCAAGATTATATAAACTCTGCAGGTATGATTGTAGGTTTAAAAGCAGTAGGTGGAGCAATACAAACTCCGGGTAAGTTAAAGCAGTTTTGGGAAAAGAGTAGAAGACCTGAAAATAGAAGAGAAAAAATGTCTTCTGAATTAGCTGAACTTTATGGTGAAAAAGAAGGCTCAGATGCTTTTAAAAAACTAATAAGAAAAGAAGAGTGGCTAGATGGTAATGGTGAAAAATGGACTAGGATAAGCCCACCAGATAGTAAAAAAGTACGAATGGTTAGTTTTTCAAAGGGAGAAAATAAAACTTTAAGTGAGAAAGAATTTCAATTACAATACAAGTTATCAGACGAAGTAGAAATACCTATTGAAAAAGTACAACAATATAGAGCTGGTAAAGTAAGAGAGCTTGAAAAATCTTTAAATATAGATGACACTCAAAAACAATTATTTAGGTATGAATCTTTAGGCAAAAAAAGCAGAGATGCAATAGACACTATTAAAACTGATGATACTAAAATACCTTTAGAGTACTTAAAGCCAAATGAACAATTTAGATATAGAGATTCTTTATTAAAAAAGAAAACAGTAGCAGAAACTATAGATAAAATGAAAGCTGAAGGTTGGGTTACTCAAGAAGCTAAGTCTTCCCTATTTCCTGAAAACTTTTTTCCTGCTCCTATAGCTTCTTTAATGAATAACTTAACAAGGGCAAAGTATAGAGGCTCTCAAAAACAAGCTATACGTAAATACTATTATGGAGTTGGAAAACATCAAACTTATAAAGATACTTTAACAGGGGAGTATTTAGGTAACTTTTTAAAAACAGGTTTATTTACACCTAGTAAAAAAGAAATAAGTAAGTTTAGAACTAAGGGAATGTCTTTTAAGGAAGCTGAAGAAGCTTACTATATTAATCTATACGATTTAGTAGAGGGTGGTAAACTACCTGAAATAAATACAGCAACAACAGTAATAGCACAAAGATTTGTTTCTGCAGGTGGAGACTTTCCCGGATTCACAAAAAACTACGTACCTAAGATGGTAAAAAGAGATGTAGCTGATGTTATATTTAATGATATGTTAGGTGTATTTAGTAAAAAAAGTGAGATAGCTAAGAGATTAAAACAAGAGTTTGATACTTCTAGTATAGATTTTTTAACAGGATTAAATGCAAATCCAAACAACTGGTTAAAAAAGAATGATAAACTAGCTACATATTTAGATAGTATAATAAAAAGAAACCTACCTTCTTTAAGAAGAGAGACAAAACAAATGCTATCTGTTAACCTAGAAAGAGGTGCAGAGCTACCATATTTAAAAGCATATTCTAAAGTTGCTAATGGACTACAAGAAGAATTGTTTAATGTGTTTGGTAACTTAGAAAAATCTAGAAAGTTTAATATACCAGATGAGATATTAGAAAGAAATTTAAAAACAGTACTTACTAGGTATGCAACTAAAGCCGCTAATAGAACTTCTTTTGTTCAAAATTTTGGAGCTAAAGGAAAGAAATTTGAAGCTCTTCTTAAAAACGCAGATGATAATGACAAAGGTATTATGAGAGAAATACATCACCATGTTAAAGGTGATATAGAATACCATAGTAACTATAACTACCAACCAAATACTAAAGAGTTTTTTCAAAAGGTAATGGAGTGGGAGACAAGCTCTAAGATTGGATTAGGTTACGCTCCTTTAATGAACGTAACTCAAAGCACCATATCTACTGCATTAGAAGCCGGATACATTCCTTTTTTTAGAGGTATATTTTCTCTTACTGATAGAAAAACAAGAGAATTAATAGAAAGGTCTGGAGTAACAAACTATTCAATGTTCAATGAGATGATAGGAGTTTCAAAGTCTCAAGGTTTGTCTAGTAAAGTTACTGACTTCTTAGGTAAATGGAGTGGATTTACAGGCATAAATAAAGTAAATCAAATACTTGCTGCTTCTACAGCTAAAGGTATGGTAGATGATTTATATAAAGCTGTTAAAGGCAAGGGTATATATGGTAAATCTGCTAATTATAGAAAATGGGCAGAGAGTAAGTTAAGACAGTTTGATATAGACCCTAAGAAATCTAGGTTGTTAGATGAAGATTATCTTAAAGCTATGTCTAAGTTTGCTAGAAAAACTCAGCTACAAAAAGATTTACTAGAAGACCCTTTATGGTTTAACAATCCTAAAGTCAGAGTTTTTACTCAGTTTAAAAGATTTGGATATAGGCAGTTTAATTATTTAAAAGATTTATTTGCACATGACATATCTCACGGAAATATAATGCCTGTTCTAAGGCTTGGTATTGCTGGAGTTGCAGGTGGTACAGTAGCTAATAAAGCAAAAGATTGGGCAAGAGGAACTATATCTGGAGAAAAAGTTGTTAATCCAGATTCTAAAATGCCAGAAGATTTAGAAGATATAGTAGATAATATAGCAAGTATAGGTGCTTTTGGGTTTATGGGAGATGTTGTATCAGCTACTATGGAAGAAGGAAGAACTTATTCTAACGCTTTAAAGTTTTTAGCTTATCCACCTTTTATATCTGATATGGAGAATATGATTACTAAATTCTTACCTGCAGTAGAAAAAGATTTTACAAACTATAGACAGGATGCATTACTTAGAATGCCTAGTAGAATGATGAGACTAACAGGTTCTTCTTTCTTAAGAGAAGGAGCTAAGAGGTTTGAAACTACAGGTATGACTCTTGATAGAATTAAAAGCACAAGGTCTAGAAGGTTGTCTAAGATTTTAACTATGTTAGAAAGAGCTAGTGAACCTGCTGATTACGATAAGGTTGTTGGAGAAATAAGAGATTGGAATCAATCTTTTCCTCAATCTCCAATATTATCTTCAGATGTAAGTGCTAAGAAAATCTACAAGAGAAAACTAAGAAAATATAAAAAACAGGTATTAGGTTAGTGGCTAGTATAAAAGATTACCTCAACACATCAGCTCCTTCTTCTACAGGAGTCCATAGTAATATAGACAACTTAATACTAGAGGCAGAGCTAAATAAGTTTGATAAGACTGGTGTTATGTACGCAGATAAAAGACCAAGTTATATAGGTGGCGTAGACCCTGTTGTAGAAAACATAGCTATGTCTCCTATACTTACATTGAAAAGCTTAGGTGATGTGGGTAGAAAGATATTGAGCAAGACTGGTTTACGTAATCCTGTATCTCATTATACATTTGGTCAAAATGCTTTGAATATATTAAAATCTGGGAAGATTAAAGGGAAGGAAGTATCAGTTACTAGAGACCCTTTATTTACAGCAAGACCTCATAGCAATATAGGTACAGATATTAAATTTGTATTAGATAGAGATGATATGATTAAGAAAGGTTTAAAAATAGAGCCTTATGTTGAGCCCGGTGGTATGCCCGGATATGCTAAAACAGTTAATAGGTATGATTTACCACCAGTAACTCTTAAAAAGTATAAAGAAATACACGGATATTATCCTAATCAAATGAACCCTAGGTTTGAATTTGAAGAAAGAGTAAGGGGAAATATTCCTATTGATAATGTTAAGTTAATAGATATATTGAAATTTCCTAAATGGAAAATGGAAGAAGAATTACCAAGCGTTCTTACAAGAAAGTCTAATGTTTTAAATGAAATTCTATCAAAAGATATACCTATGATTATGAGTAGTAAAGCTAAAGAACAAATATTAGATATGTTAAATAATAAAGAATTATTAACTAATAGGGAAATTAAAAAAATAATTAATACTCCTACGTATAATTTTGACCCTTTTAAAAGACGCACTCCACCTTTTTATTAAAAAGGATTAGGTGTACCACCTATATCATCCCCTCTTTTCTTAGCTATAGACACAGCTTCTTGCTCTGAGTCTGTAACCATACAACTATTACCATGATACCCAACCTCACATGAGTTAGTTTGTCCGTATCTATTTTTAGCTACTATAAGTTCTAAGTAGCAATCACTATTACCATCATCACCATACCTAGATACCCAAGGATAATGAGAGAATACTACTATCTCTGCATCTTGTTCCAAGTTACCAGACTCTGCTAGGTCAGATAACCTAGGTACTCTATCGTTTCTATGCTCCATGTTTCTATTCATCTGAGATACTAGTATAACAGACATGTTCTCAGCCTTAGCTAACCATTTATAGTTACGACTTACATCTCCTATCTTTAGCCTTAAGTCTCTTCTATCTTGTGGTGGATGCTCTATCAATCCTATATGGTCATCAATAACTACGTCAGGCTTAACTGCTTTTATCTCTCTAAAAGTATTCTCCATATCTCTAACGTCGTCAAACATAAACAACTTACCATTGTATAACTCTGATATTTTAGCAGACACATCTTCTATAATCTTACTATCTATGTCTATACTGTTACGTAGATTTCGATACTGTATAGAGTCTGACTCCATAGCTAAGAACTTCTTCATCATCTCTGTGTTAGGCATCTCTCTGTTAAACATAGCTACCTTCATACCTTGATGTACTAGATTCCTAGCTATATTAGCTGACACAGTAGTCTTTGCATTACCGGGTCTACCTGCTATAATAGTTATCTCACCTCTAGTCATACCAGTAATCACTCTATCTAATGTATTTATACCTGTAGGTATAAGAGTAGTAGACTCAAATATAGATTCCTTAGTCTTGTCTAGTAGTCCATCCATATCGAAAGTCTTATTAGGTTGAAGCTTTATTATATTACCTATGGTAGTATGTGCATCTTCTAGTAATCTATTAGTATCTAGTGAACCATCATTTATGTTATTAGATATAGAGTGCATCTGAGTGTCTAGTATCCTACGTAGATAGTAAGAGTGTAACCTTCTTGCATACACGTTAGCCTTAGAGGGAGAAGTAACTTTATCTAAGAACCCACTAATCTCATACATAGAATGGTATCCATCTTTAGAAGCACCAACTTCTTCACATACAGTATTTAAGTCTACATCTAAACCTCTGCTATGAAGTTTGTCTAAAGCTTGCCATACTTTTTTATTAAAGGACGAGTAGAAGAAATCATCTTCTGTTATCCATTGCTTTACAGGGTCTATGTACTGGCTATCTGATATAAGACATCCTAATAAAGCTTTTTCTAATTCAACACTATTCATATTAATCCTTTAACTTTGGTGGCATTCTATCTAAGTTTTTTCTCTCGTACTCTTGTCTAAGTAAGTAGCTTTTGTTCTCGTTCTTTACTACTGCTGACAAATATTTTATACCATAACCTTTATCTACACCACTTCTTTTCTCAAATTTATTTATAGACTCAATAATAATATTATCATCTATCCCTTGTATTTCTGTTAGTAAACCACACACATCTACGTCTTGTATATTCCAATGAGAAGAGAGACTATTAACTATTCTATCTACAACGCTTAAAAGTCTAGGAGACCTAGCCAGCCTTAGCCTCTCTAAGCTCAATGAAACATCTTTCTTATTTATTGTGCCTTTACATAGTGGACATTTAGCCACAGGAATCACAATCCTTTTTTACTAAGGGTACATTATTAAAGATAGAAGAACTTAAGTAATTATCTCCTACAACTTTACCAGAAGAGTCCATGCTTCTAGTCTCATATGCTCTCTTACATTTAAGACATCTAAACACCTCTGATGTAGCAAGTTCTTTAACCTTCCTACCTTTTCTAGCTCTCCATGCTTCTCTACTACTCTCAGGTATATCAACACACTCCCAATCAATCCAACTCTTTCCAAAGTAGTATACTAAATCAGCGATTTTAGCTCTCGAAATATCTTCGTACTGCCCGTAACCTTTTTTATGAGTGATAGTAGTGTTAGAAACATAGTCATCTCTATTATAACGTACGACTTGCCTCTTGACTCTTTTACTAATTGAAGGTGTAATCCCTCTATTTCCTCCGAAGGTTTTATCCATTCTGCTATCCTTTTTCTTACTTTACATTGTACTGTAAAATCTTCTATTACCATATCCACTTCAGCGTGTAGACCTAACGACCTACCATCAGAACCCCACGCTCTCTTTGATTCTAGTCCATGTTCAAGAGCTTTATTGACGCACTCTCTCTCATATCTATTCCCTTTCGCTTTACTTTTTGATGGCACGTTTACTCCTCTTCTTTCTCTTCTTTGGGAATGGACTCTCTAGAAACTTCAGTAGTCCCTTGCTTGCTTTCTGTAAGAATGTCACTTATTTTATTCTCCATAAATTTAGTATACTCTTCTGTCTCTCCCTTCATATCTAGATAGTTATAAAGAAAGTCACTAAGTATTGTTAATGATGATTGATTAGATAGAGCTATCTTACTTACAATACCTAATTGTTTTATTACTTCTCTGTTTGTTATCTTGTTTTTTCTTTTCATATAATCCTTTATAGGTATAAGGGAGCTAGTCGCCAAACCATTAATTTAAATACAACACAAAATCTCGTCAAATTAAAGACAAATTCTTGTTCGCTTATTTTATTCTGCTTACAAGATTAGTTATTGTTATGTTAATTATTGCTCCCTTATATTCCTAATTATTTAAAGCTTATGTTCTATTCTATTAAGCCTTACAGTTATAAACGCCCACAATGAAACTCCATATAGAGTCTGGATTAACGTATCAAACTCTTGAGTCTGAAGTATTTCTATTAAAGTATATTCAAACATAATCTCTCCTTATTTAAAGTTAAGAGGGTGTTTAATGGTACACCCTCAAAACCATTAGGTCTACTTAGTTGTCAGACTATAGGTAGCAAACCCTTTCTTATTCATACTGGTTGTTATATCCATACTAAACGTAGTACGTAGTATATGTATAACGGCTGCTAATCTATAGACACCAAATCTACTGATAGCTGATTTAGCTGTTAGGTTCTTTCCTGTGTTTAGGAAGTTCATTACTTTTACTACTTGACTTTTTCTTTTTCTAGCCATTGTTTTTCCTTATTATATGTCTTTCTCAAGACTTTTGTTATTTGATTTTCTTCTTGAAGGTTGAGTTCGTATACGTGCTTTCCTTTCTTAATACTAGATATAGAACCTAACATTAACTCCACACCTCTTTTCCATCCAAAAGCATCTACAAAAACATCCTGTATCTCATTCCATTTTACTACTGTCATTAGGTGCTCCACCATACTCATCATAGACTCTACTAGGATATAACTCTTCTTCATCTGTTGTCATTCCATCTGCTATGTTTATCTCAGCTAGTCTATTGTATTCTTTTCTTAACTTATCTATCATTGAATCAACCTCTTTCAAGCTATCTCTTGTAGCCTTGACAGAAGTAGAACTTATCTTGATTATATCTCTATAAGCTTTCAAAGACCTAATGATTACTTCGTATTCGTTGTTCGTTATTTTCATTTAGAACGGCAAGTCTGATACGTCTATCTCACCATTAGACCATGAAAATACATTGTAAGCCTTCGGACTCTTCATCTCTTCTCCATCTCTATTAGTCCAATCTTCATGCTTAACTTTTATTATTGCAGGTTTACCCTCTGAATTAGCAGGGGTCAGAGATGGTAGAGCAAACACCTTCTTACCATCAACTTCCTTCTCTTCAGGATGTACCCCTAGAGCCTCACAAACCTCCTTAAATTCCCTGTTTCCACCAGAGTTGGACTCTAGGTTGGGACTATTAGGATTCTTAAATCTAAAGAAACCTTTAGACCTAACTGTTTTACCTACAAACAAACTTCCACTATGCTCTCCGAAATCCTTGTCTGAATTTTCTGGAGCAAGTTTGAATACTATATTGTAAATGTCAGACATATACTTATTACGTACAACAACATCTGACTTTACTGTAAACTCTTTAACGTGAGCGTAGTACTCTCCCTCTGGAATCATTACATTTGGTTTATCTAGTGATGGGTCATAGTAGGACTCTTCACCTATAGTATTACCTAGTACTGCATCTATTGAATTACTCATTTACTTTTTTTTCCTTTAACTGATTTATTCTATTAACTACTTTATCCATATCTCCCTTCTCTACATCACCGTTTTCTATTGAGTTGGATATTTTTCTTTTCCACTCTTCGTCTAAGCCTTCCATCTCTTCCACCAAATACTCTATGTCTTCTTTACTTAACGAAGGGTCTTCCACTCTATTACGATACACATCGTCTGCTATGTTAAGGTACATATTAAATGCTTTCTTAATACAATCTGTATTAGCTGACTTAATATCGTTACCTACATCTACAAACCCACCACCACTTCTCTTCTGCATTATTCTATGAGCGGCAGTCATATCACCTAGTCTCCATATACCACCCTCGAACCATTTCAACCTGCCGTGTACCATAAACGCTTCACTACCTAGATTGTCTGTATTAACTATAGTCCAAGACCATCCGGGATAGTACTTATCTGCAACAGAACGCATATAAGAATACTCTACATAGTCAGTACCCATTTTGCTCTTGACAAAAGACTTAGGTGTATCTACATTAGATACTACATTGTGTAAGTCTCTCATAACATCAAAACCAATGTCGGTTATTATCTCTGTAGAAGTATCTACTACTTCTATTTCACTACTCATTCACACTCCTTTCTTTTACTTTTATTATTTGTGCTGATAGATATACACAAGCATCTAGTAATTCTTCTAGTGCTTCATTCATCCAATCCCTACCATCGTTTACATCTACCTCTTGCTTGTACTCTCTCTTTCCTTTCTCTAACCTTTCTTCTATCAAGGAAATTATGTGATTGTTATCTCTCATTTAAGCCTCTGCTTTATCTTTAGAGGAAAAGATACTATTCATTACTTCTTCGTCTCCAGTTAACTTCTTAGCCTTATCAAAGTTCTCTATGAATGATGGTAGTTCTTCGTCTTGATTAGCTACCACGTTCATTAAGTGCATTAAAGCCATCTCTAATTCCATTAACCTAGAGTCTATTTCCTCTACTCTATTTATTATCTTTGTCTTTTTTAAAATTCCATACCTCTACTATTTTAGTTTTCCAATTACCTTCTCTATTTAAATTGTTGGAGAATAGTTCTGCATCTCCCTTCTCTTTAAATAATCTCTTTGGGTATTTGTTATTTGTTTTATTAGAGAAAGCACCACCTCTTATCATCCACCAATCAGAGCCATCTCTAACTTCTTTTATTGCCCACGCTCTATTATTATCTACACTATCTTTAAGCATTATACCTCCTTAGTTTACGTATGGACAAACATTTCTTACTGAACAATAAGACTCGCACTTACTACCTTTCCAAGTCTCACTCTCTGTACATTTGTTAGGCAATTCTTTAGTACTTAGTGCCTTCAATAGTTCATCTTTTTTACTGTTAAACTTATACTCTAGGTGTTCATTATCTATAAAGGGAACTTTTATCATGTATATTTTTCTATCAATACCTCTGCTAGTTGCTACCTGTAGTCCACCATCTCTAGCAGTAGCTTGTATATACATACTCTTTACTTCGTACCCTTTATCTTTCTCTAGTAAGTACCTGTAGTAGTTTACCTGCCATCCCCAATCTTCTAAGTCTGCTTTGGTTTCGTCTAGGTAAAACTCTTTTACTCTTCTAGGTGTACCTTTCTTACCATGCCTACCACTCGTCTTATAGACTTCGGTAGGGTGAAAGGAATGTCTTACCTGTACTCCTAAAGCCTTAGCTATCTTATATGAACCAGACATTTTATAATCTACTAACATCTTTCTATCTACATCATATAAGTCTGCAGTTCCTGTTATACCTTTGTACTCTAGGTCTATCTCTGTTAACTGATTGACATTACCTAACGCTGAATCCTCTAGTAAGCTATGATGTCTAGTACCAGCTATAGCAAACGCTTGTGAGTCTGGTGATTCAAAGTAGTCTGCAGTTCTTTGTAGATAAGATTGGCAAGTACCATTTAGTAACTCTGTTGTAGAAGGCTTTCTATCTACAGGTCTTGTCTTAGACATTTCAAGTAGGGTGGGCAACGTAGCACCCATCCTACCTAAGTCTACTTTATTACTTGCTATATCCTCTAGTGATACTACATCACCATCAGGGTATCTTAATCCTACTAACGGCATCTCTTCTTCCTCTTATTCTCTTTTTTCTGTATAGAATTTACGCAGAATTTATTACTTGCACAAGTACTATCTTTATTTTTACGTAGATAATTTTTAATAAATTCTATATCATTATCTAGAAGTAACGATTTTACCTTTCCCATTCTACCTCCTCTGATTTTAACCCAGACATTTCATAAGCTGAGTCTACATAAACTACCTCTTCTTCTAGTTTCTCTACATTAGATGCAGTAGAATATACTGAGATACCATAATCTTTTAACTCATTAGTTATAGTATCCTCTATAAAACTTTCTATAGTTGCACCTTCCTGCAGAATCCTATGGTCTCTCTCTGTGTTGCTATCTACTATTAACTCTATTGTTATTGTCTTATTCATCTTACTCGTTCTCCTTATTTTCTTTTTCTATTTTTTCTATGATTAAACGTACATTTTTAAAATGTTGATACGTTGTATGATTCGTTATATGTCTATACCCTCCTCCATAAGATTGTTGCTGGCTATATAATCCTTTCAATATATAAACTAATTCTTCTTTATCAAAAGTTATATTTTCCATATTACTCTCCTTGTTTTATTAACTTGCAAATTTCATTACTCTCTTTGAATGATAGGAGGTTAACTCTTCTCCTATAGTATTTACAAAGCTAGTTAAGTCTCCATACTTTAAGAACTCGTCTACTAAAGATGAATCTTTTTCTATCTCTATACCTTTCTCTATAATTGCATTTAGTATACGAATCCAATTAACTATCTTAGTCTTATTTAGAGTACCAGAGTGTAGCCTAAACTCTAGACTACCATGAAAGTATCTAGAGTGTAAGTTAAGACCACAATACCTAGCATCATTATACTTCTCTGTACTAGGAATACAACCCATAGACTCGTAGTACTCTTCTACTAACTCTTCTTCTGTGTTTATATTTCTAAGAGTATTAACACCCATACTGAAATCTTTACACCATCTAGAGCCTTGCCTAGAGGGAGGCATCATATCTTTTAGTAAATGCTGATACTTAGAGTAGACAATACCTATATGAGCAACCTGCCTAGCATTAAGATTCGTAGAGTCAAAGTGTACGTGTAGTCCACAGCTAGAGTTCACTACTGCATCGTAACTTCTTGCCCAATCTACTAGGTCAAACACTTGGCTATCTAGTAGGTCTCCACTTGAAGGAGTACTGACCAACTCTATACCCTCGTATTCTCCCCCTGTACTTATAGAACCATCATACGTAGTCGCCCAATTAGAGGGAGTACGTATACTATCAGTATAAGGGTACATACACTCAGCCTCTAAACCTACAAGTCTATTAACATTTAACTTGTCGAATGTCTCTGCTTCTCTAGACATGCCAGGGGGTGTTGCATTCTCTATGTATTCTACTAGGCAATCAGAAGTGTCTGGTACATGATATTCACAATAGGGTTCTTCATTATGCCAGAAGGTTGTATCTCTCTCTACTTCTTCTTCACATTCGTAGCAACTAGTATATACCTCAAAGTAGCAATCTCCACAATAATAGTCAGAACTATTACTAGAGTAATAAGATTCTTCTTGGTATACTTCTTCTCCACAATTACAACATGAAACATATACCTCGTGGTAGCACTCTGCACATAGAGAGTGAGCGTGATATTCTTCTACTTCTATATCGCAGTTCTCACACTCTACAAGAACTTTTTCTTCTACTTCTTCACTCGATTGAATCATACTAGACTCCTATGTTAGTAGTAATTATCCCCAGTACAAAAGTGTTAATAACTTTAATCCAATCCATTTTCTTTAGAGCATCGAATATACGAGTCTCTATCTCTACGTCACTCTCTTCTATTTTTATAGAACCTAGCGTAGAAATCTGAGTCTGTAAAAACTCTAGATACTCTTCGTAAGAGTGTTCTTTTAGGAAAGGATTCTTCTTCGCTCTATTATATAAAGTCTCTATAATATACTTCTTAGACTTTAGTTTAATAGGGTCGGGCAATCCTATGAGTATTACCTTCTTCTTAGAAAGGGAAGTCTTCATTACTTATCTCCTTATCATTAGAGGGTAGTGTACTCATGTCTACTTGGTACTCACAATCTATACACATGTTCTCTCTGTTAACAATCTCTATCTCATCGCTATCTACCCACTCATAGCATATACCACACATTAACTCGTTGCTTTGCTTGAGTAGATTCTTACTTGCTGGACTAGGATTCATGTCACAGGTCTCAAAGTCTGTAGAGTCATGCCACCCATAAGCACCATACGTACCATAGTATCTTGTAGTATTGTATCTATTCCATTGACTCATAGTATAGAACTCTTGTTGCTCTACACTAGGCTTGTTAGAGAACTTGTCTGTATCGTAGGTGAAGATGTAATCCTCTTGTACTTTACTAACAGGTAATCTAAGACCTGCCTGTATCATAGATTTCTCTAGTATCTCTTTAGTAGATGCCCATAGTAGAACCCTAGCTTTCTTCCAGTAGGCTACGTGCATAGGTCTACCAGACTCTCTAGCTAGATGTATCTTTCTATTACTCTCTTTAATCCAAGTAATAGCGAAGTCTCCATCTATATCCTCGAAAGCGTTTTTCATTTTGTTTCTATTAAGAGATGCGAAGATGACTTGAGAGTCTACCTCTACCTCTTTGCCTAGAGATTTTGCTACCTTGTTATAGTTATGTATTATACCATTGTGAGCCCCTATAACGTCACCTACGTGAAAAGGGTGGGCGTTACGAGTCTTTACTATTCCATGAGTAGCTAGTCTTACGTGACCTATAGCTATAGTGGTATCTACATTGATACTATCTAGTAACTCTGTCCAATCTCCTGTACCTACTAACGTAGATGAGTCTAGTAGAGTCTTGTAAGTTCTCCTACTATTAGGTTGTATGATAGATACTCCTGTACTATCAGTACCTCTAATAGAGGATTCATCTGCTAGTTCTGTTAGTACATCTTTTAACATCTCTAGCTGGTTTTCTGTCTGGTGTCCACTTGTCTTAGCGAACCCGAATATACCACACATATAGTGTCTCCTTATTTGTTGTCGTTTATTCTCTCTTCTATGTATTCTGTACTCTCTGCCCCACCAATACTATGGATAATATCCATCTCATTACTGGAAGTAGACAATACCTTCTGATACAATTTTGTATTCCTATGTAAATCTTTGGAGGTGTCCATTATTCTATTAAGAAACTTTATCCACCTCTTTATGTTCTTAGAGTATATATCTCCCTCGTGGTATCTGAACTCTATAGTACCTAAGAAGAACCTAGCGTGTAGGTTAGTACCTATGTACCTAGCATCATTGTACCTATTACTATTGAACGAGTCTCCTGCCATACTATAGTAACTCCTTACTAGAGAGGGCAAGTCTTTTAGTTGTGCTATATCTACAGGACTAAGCTCTATAGGTCTAGCATAACTATTAGTAACCCTACTCTGTGGTAGAGAATTGTAGATAGTCTTTTGTATAGAGCTGGTCAACATCAAGAGACTTTTTAGTTCTCTGAATCCAAAGTCCATAGCATTGATATGTATATGTACTCCACAATCTGTAGAGACACTATTATCTTCATCTCTATGTACCTGCTCTAGTTCATCTAGAGACTTATCTACTAGGCTACCTATTAGTGGTCTATCTGTTCTGAACTCTACACCACCACTACCTAGAGAACCATCTGGTACTACCTCAAAATTATCTGGACACCAAGCATTCTCTTGGTAATCTTCTACATCTTCATAGTGTGTAATAACCTCACTCTCTATACCTATATGTCTAGTATAGTCTTTGTGCTTAGAACGCATCTTAGGTAGAGTGCGTCCTCTGTAGGGAGAGAACAATTTAGAGTTCAGACTTAGCTCTGCACAATTAGCACAGAGATTGGCTCCATCAATAGAGTGATATGTTTCTCTATAGCCATTTCTATGGAATGATGCAAGGTATTGCTTTCTCTCTACTATGGTCTCCATACTATGTAGCTTGTCTATATCTATAGTCTCTAGAATAGAACACCTATCACATTCTTTGTGTACTTTGTGTGCACATCTACGATGAGATGTCTCTATACCAAGTGATTGTAGAATACTTCTGAGTCTACTATCGTAATCTTTAGAGTAATTTATATTAGAGATTGTATCTGTACTTAGACATATTCCACAGGGTATTTCTACTCCCCTATAACAATCTAAGCAGACCTCACCTATAGCAGAAATATTTTTGAACTCTGAAACTACCTTACTACAATAGGTGCAATGTACATATTGTTCTGCCGCTAGGCGTTCGTGTCTCTTTACAAAGTTAAGAAATCTATTTGTCTTAGAGTCAAGATAGAATCTATTAGGATTAGATACTCTACTATCTAGTCTGTCTACAAATAATTTATCTTTCCATATCTTGTAGGTTGTATGGTATGCATCTACATCAGAAACCCTAGAGATATAATCAGTAGACAGATATTCAAACATATCTGTTTGGTCTCTCTTGAGTAAACCACTTCTACGCCATGGAGTAGCGTACCACCACCTCTCAAAAGATGTGTTATCTTTGTCTCTAAAGATACTAGGTAGACGACTTCTTATGTTTCTATCATGAGCAATCTCTATAGAAGGTGGTGCTGTACAAAACAAAACATCTCTAGCCCTAGCTATTATAACACTATCTCCATAGATAGATTCAAGTATTAGATTAGGTCTCTTCTCTATAGAACTTATAGACTCTGCTGAATTCTCATAATCTACTACATCTATAATTTTAAAGAGTCTGTATTTTAGAAGAGAGTAACCTAGTCGTAGAAACCAAGTGTTCTCTATTTGTTTTGTTAGAGGTCTTGAACCTCTAATCATATCATCTATAGAAGTATTAGAAAATCTAGCGTCTTTGTTCTCTAGTTCTCTAGCACTACATATATTAGATATGTAGACTTCATTTGAGTAGAACATCTTTCACCTCTCTAATTATATGTAGAATATAATCTTTGTAGAGTACAATAAATCCACTAGACAATATAGTCAGTAGACTTATATGATGCTCTCCACAAGAGCCTAGTAGATGATGTATTATCTCTCTCATATTACCTCTCTATTAGTTATTTTCTCTACGACAAAATACTTGTATATCGTACTCTGGCGTACCATTAACTTACTAAATTCTGTATTAAAAGTCAAGAACTATTTTAAACTATCTTCTACTAAAAACATAGTCTAAGAACTATTATCAGTAGATAAATTGTACCTACGTACAATATAACCTCTCCGAAAATCTCTAGTCTATCTAGTATACCTTCTATTACTTCTACTACTATCTTCTCTATATTATTCATTCTACTACTCCTTATTAATCTTATCCTGCATAGACGTATACTTTATCTCTACACTCTTTAAACTCTAACATTTGCTCTCTAGTATTATACATAGATAGAGTAAAGCCATCTGCTAAAATCTTAATAGAGCCTTTAAACTCTCTAGGTTGATACGTATAGAACTCACCAAAGTTCTCTTTTAAATAGTGTACTACAAACCATTTACCTCTATAGTTTTTTTTCATTCTACTACTCCTTATCTATAGAGCCTTGCTAGAGAATCGAACTCTAGTACATACCATACAAGGCTACCGAGCCACACTACGAGCTAACTCTCTCTACCAAGTTTTCTCTTCTCTAAGTATTGGTCGTAGAATCTTTGGGTCGTACTTCCTAGGCTTTCTATTGACTGGTGTCTCTACTACCATTCTTCTACGAATATTTCTATCTCTAGTGGCTTGTCTCTCTATAGCTTCACCTTTCTCTCTACCTGTTAAAGTAGTAGCTAGAGTTATTCGTCTATATGAAGTATTCTTGTAGGTATTATGTACATCTACTTGATTATTATCTCTATATGCCTGTTCTCTAATCATTTCTATTAGAGTCCAATTCTGTAGAACTGAATCACTCTCTATAGAAACAGCACTCTCTCCATTCTTTTTCATCTCTAGGATATACCCTATATTCTTTTTACCTCTATGAATAACTATCTCTATAAGATTCTCTCTCTTGAATCTGTAGCTATCGAATGGAGTAGGAGACTGCATATCTACTATGATATTTTCTCTACTCATTTTTTCCTCTACTATTTATCATTCTATTATTTATTACTCTACTATTTATCTATCTATTAAATTGGTGTCTACAATTTATCTTAATAGAAACCAAGTTACTATATAGATTTTTTTTCTCTATAGAGAGCCACTCTCTAGTTTTTGGTGACTCTCTAGTTTTTTGTCTCTACTTATTTTTTGTTGATTTTGCTCTTATCCTTCCAATTAAACTCTACCTGTAAACCTTCTGTTAAATTAGGGTATAAGGTTTGAACTTCTCTCTTGAAATCATCGCTCTTATTTAAACTAGCTACTAAGTCTTTTAATACTTGTAATTTTTGACCTACAAGCAAATCAGAGATTGAAACTTCTAGAGGTTTTGGAATTTCTACAAGTTCCCCTCTCTGTTTAATAGCTTCTAAAACGCTCATACCTTTACCACCTGAAACAACAGGGAAAGTAACTTCGTACTTCTCTGAAATTTCTTCCATAGTTAAACCAAAGTTTTTTATTAGGCTTTTTGCGTCTACTAGTTTTATTTTTTGCATAGTGTATACTCTCTTATTTAAACTCTCTACACTCATAGCTATATGAACGGCACTCTCTACGCTATGAGCGTTTTGAGCGATTTGATTATTATTGTTATTTTTTAAGCCGTCCATGAGATACAAGTTAATAATAAATAATTTAAGAAACAAGAAAATAAAACACTTTTATTATATTAATTTACTATATATAAATATGAGCGTTTTGAACGTTATGTTAATAGGTAAGTTGAATAATAAATCCTATACTAAATAAATATATATAATGCAAGATAATTCTTTTGAAGTGTGATGTACGTCACATGAGAAAAAATAAATGTTGCTTCTTATAGTTTTTTGTTGTATACGTTCGGAATTTATGTAGACGTTCCAAGTCGCTACCTAGAAATTAACTCAGCCAAAGTTTAAAAGCAAGTGTCAATATATCGTGAGCGTTATGAGCGTTTGAGTTTTAGAACCATAGTTCGAATTTTCAACCAACTAGTCTAATTTCAAACAGGATTCGGGGGGGGCGTGCATATATAAAACAAGACTCACACACAATTTTTGTATATTTTTTTAGAACATAGGTGGGTATTATGCTTCGTATTGGCTATTTGTGTCTATATCGTAGCCAGAGTCCATTATTTCTAGAGTATCTGCATTTTGCAGTCTGTTCACTATTTCAGCTAAAGTATGCAATATCTTACCTGTAGGGTCAATAACGTCATATACATCTATTCCGTGGGCTAATTCAATAGATTTGTTTATGTTATCGTAGATAGAATCTTCTGCATATTCATTGTCTAGTGCTCTTTGTAGCTTAGTTTTCATTTTCTCAACCTTTTCGTTACTATAAGTTACTAAGGTATCAGCAATCAATACAAGTGATTTAAAAAATATTTCGTAATAATTTTCAGTATCTTTATATAGTACTTACATCTTACATACTAGAATAGTTCTATTTGGCTCTATTTTACTGTTTAATGGACAGATTATCAGATTAGTGGGTATTCGTATCACTTAACAATAATTGTAGCAGTTTTGGAGGCATTTGATTAGTTTTGCTATTTAGTCTATAATACAGGTAACTAAGGATTTCATCCTCTGCTTCTGCTCCTCTGACTCCAGCAACGTGGGTAATCTTATCTATCTTGTATTCCTTTACTGTTACTTGTGTCTGTTCTTCCCAGATTACTTCTTCGAACATCGTTTCTAGGTTCTGGGTTCTTATCGGGCTTAGGATTAAAAATCCTATCATAATTGTCTTTATACTTTTTAACATCTGTTATCCTGCTCTTGTCGCCTTTACCGTTCATAGTTTTTTTCTTTCTTTATATATACGTTAGTATATATTTTCTTTCTTTTATGTAGTAGAATAGTTAGTTTCTTGGCTTAGTTCGCCTAATAATTTAATAAGAAAAACCAACATATACAAGTAGTTTCATAAAATAATATAAAATAAATATAATACTTGCATATATATAGATATTATTTATATATTTATAGAGAGATTATGAATAGAATAAAAACAATAGCTCAACTTAACTGTGCCAACTGGAATACCGGGAAGTGTATAGGGTGTGTCTTCTCTAACAGGAAGAACTCTCTAGGTTATTTTATAGACTCTAAGCTTAGTGGGAAAGACTGTAGAGTAGAAGAGGGTTGTGATTATTTCGAATCCATAGTAGTACCGGGAATAGCTGATGATAAAGTAAGAAGGTCAGCACAGAAAATGAGAGGTTTGTAATGAAAGCATTTGCAGCATTAGGAATAATGTTCTTAAATATATATTTTGTACTAGAAGCATTGGTATTGATTGTACTAATTAAGTTAGTAATGGGATTTTATAAATGAAAAGAGCTATAGTAACACCAGATAAACACTTTCCTTTTGAGGATAAAGCAGCTATAAAGGTTCTTTGTAAGGCTATTGAGTTAGTAAAGCCTGATATATACATTGACCTAGGAGATACTGGAGAGTGGGAGTCTGTATCACATTGGCAATGGAAGAAGAAGAAGAGACCTCCGTTAGAGTATCAGCTTCCATTTGTAGTAAAAGAGATAGAAGATGTTAACAAAGGTATGGATACAATAGATAAATCCTTGGATAAAGCAGGAACAAAGGAAAGACACTTCTGCGAAGGTAACCATGATGACTGGCTTAATATGTTTGCACATGAAAACCCGTATCTTAAAGATAGGATGTTAGTTAAACATGCACTTAAACTTAAAGAACGTGGCTACAAGTATCACAAGATTGGTAAGATGCTTAAAATCGGTAAAATCAATTTCTACCATGGACATCATTTTGCAGGCGTACATCACACTCGTAATCATCTCATACGTCTTGGGGGTAATGTTATGTATGGACATCATCACGACATCCAGCAATCTTCGGTAACACACATGGATGGAGTTAAATCTGCTTGGTCTATTGGTTGTTTAAAAGATATGAGAGCAGAGGCTAATGCTTGGTTGGGTAATAGAGAACACAACTGGCAACATGCTTTTGCTATTGTAGACTTTCACCCTAATAGAAACTTTAATGTTACTGTTCATCAGATTGTAAATGGAGTTAGTACAGTAAATGGTAAGGTATTAAGAGCTAAGTGAAGACTAGAAAGATTAAGAATATGGAACACCCTCTATTCCAAGATGAAGAAGAGTTTAAGCGTTATATGCCAAATAAACCTCTGATTACTGATTGGAGGAATGGTTTAGAGGGTGATTGGGTTCTATGTGATGATGGTCAAGTCTGTATGATACTTAAAAGAGGTGGATTAAAAGCTTCTGGTAGAAAAAAAATTTATAACTATTATATCAGAACTGTAATAGGTTCTTATGTTTGTAAGCCTTCTACTAAGATGAAGGGAAAAATGAAAAACAATATCTATACATTTGGTAAAGATAAATCAAAGTATGATATAAATAAAGAAAGAGTTAAGCCTACGTCTAAAGAGTTTTTATTTGCTAAGTACGTAGCTAAGGGTGATGACATAACAGATGCCTTCTTAACTGCTTACCCTACAGAAAACAGGAGTTATGCAGAAAGAGAAGCTAAAATACTAATGAGTACGAAGAGGGTACAAGGTTTGATTAAAGAAGAAATAGAAAAGGTAATGAATGAGGCTGAGATAACGCCTCTTTACATATTAGAAAAGATGAAAGACATCATTGAGTCGGATGGTTCTAGAGATAGTGATAAGGTCTCATTGCTTAAAGAGCTAGTAGCTATAGCAGGTATGAGAGATACAGAGAAGAAGTCAGAGTCTGTTACCTTATTTCAAGGGTTTTCTCCAGAGCAGTTAGATGCAATAGGTGGGAACAATGTAAAACAAATAGCGAAAGCTGAAAGGACGGAAGACAAATGAACCTATATGAGGTATGCATACAGGTATTAGAAGATGCAAACGAAAACGAAAACAAGCTAGATGATAGTTTATCTAGGGAATACATAGCTAATGAGATATATGAGTTATTCTATGAGTATCAAGTGTATAGTGAGAAGTTTGATACTGGATACATAGAAGACGTTAAAGACTTTTGGAATTATAAAAATAGATTTGATGAAGACAAATAAACTAGCAGTATACGGAACTCTACGTGATGGTAAGAGAGAAACGTGGAAGGTAGATGGGTTTAACTTATACTTTCCCGGTCATAGAAACTATCCTGTTGCAATGCCTAATCAAGATGCTAGTGACTTGGTTGTAGAGGTTGTAGACGTAGATGAGCAAGATATAGATAACTACGATGTATATGAAGGAGTAGACTCTGGATTATATGAAAGAAGACTAGTTGAAGCTTATAAAGGCGATAAGAAGGTAAAAGCTTGGATGTATACTATAGGGACATTGTTACTTCAAAGCACAGGAGTGTTTCAAGAAGTTCCGGGTAAAGACTGGTATTCAGATAAATGTCAGAAGCTAATACATTTAACATAAACAAACACAACGTTTCTGAAAAGGAACGAGTGTTAGAGTTGGCTAGAAAGGATGTAGTCTCCTTTGGTCAGCTATTCCTACCTGAAGACTATATGAAGTCTACCCCTGCCCCATACCATTACGAATTAAGTGAACTACTACTACACCCAGACAAGAAAAGAAATTGTATTATATTACCTAGGGGTCATAGTAAGTC
>Ga0208134_1000301_pt1 | contig 32299 bp, 49 predicted proteins | sample VirMetDEL_Mar_31_FD_184515 | JGI IMG/M metagenome (GOLD analysis project Ga0208134, IMG submission 184515) | Aqueous microbial communities from the Delaware River and Bay under freshwater to marine salinity gradient to study organic matter... | ecosystem: Environmental > Aquatic > Marine >...
GGCGAAGCAACAGGAACTATATCTAGTGTAGATGGCACAAGTAATGTTAGTGGTGCTTTGACTTTAGATAATAATTCAGTTACAGGTAAAGTTTTAACAGGATTAACTTCACCATCTGCAAGTTCAGTATTAGCAACTGATACAATAGTTCAAGGATTTGGAAAATTACAATCACAAGTAAATGGTTTAGCAGGTGGTTTAAGATTTATAGGAAGTTGGGATGCCGATACAAATTCACCTGTTTTAAGTGATGGAGGTGGAGAATCAGCTTCAGGTACTACAACAGGTGTTGCTACAAATAAATTAATAGATAGTAACGCTTCTTTTACTTCAGCAGTTTTAAATGATAAAGTGGTAAATCAAGTAGATGGTCAAACAGCTACTGTAAGTGCAGTAGATAATGGACAACAACTTACATTAAGTGCTGATATAATGTTAAGTGGTGAAGCATACACAATAGACAACCCACCTTATATAACACAAGGACATTATTATGTTGTTAGTAATGGTGGTGCTACAAATTTAAATGGTATTAGTTCTTGGTCTATTGGTGATTGGGTTATTGCAGGTGCAAACAACGAATGGACTAAATTAGACCATTCACAAGTAGACGGAACAGGAACAACAGGAAATTTAACTAAATGGTCATCAACAAGTGTAATAGCAGATTCAATAGTTTCAGAATCAGGAACAGCAATAACAGTAGCAGGAGCATTAACAACAAATACTAATTTAAGTTCAACAGGAAACTTTGCAGTAAACACCGATAAATTTACAGCTAATGCAACTTCAGGTAATGTTGCTTTTACAGGAGATTTAGCAATCAATACAGATAAGTTTACAGTAAATGCTACAAATGGAGATACAGTAGTTGCAGGAGATTTAACTACAACAGCAGGTTATTTACAATTAGGAGCAGTTGCTTTGCCAGGTGCAGGAGTAGCAGCTATAACTAATAGGTCATCAGACAATTCTTTATATATACAAACATCTTCAGGTAACACAGCTTATTTATTAGATGGCTCACAAAATACAATGTATTCTGCAGCAAATACTGCCCATAATTTTTATATAAGTAATGTACCAAAACTTACAATAGACAGTTTAGGAAACTCAACTTTTGCAGGAACAATATCATCAAAAGATATATCTATAAAACAATCAGATGATTCAGGTTTTGATGGTGGTTTAATTATAGAAAGAAGTGCTAATACACAAAAACTTGTTATTGGTATGGATGGGGGTGCTATTAATTTTAATAGTCCAGATGGTTTAAGTTATAAATTTAGAAATAATGGAACAGAAAAAGCAAGTATAGATGGTTCTGGTAACGCAACTTTTGCAGGGAATGTAAATATTGGACCAGATGCTTTAGACATACAACTAAAAGCAGCTTCAAATAATAGTGGCAAAAACTTAATTTATTTACGAGGAAATGCTACTGGAGATAAAGCTGAAATTTCTTTAAACCATTATGGGTATGCTAATATGTTTATTGGTATGGGAACAACTGCAAATACAGTTATGTCTTTAACTGCAACCTCAGGAGGAACAGATGGAATAATTATAGATACATCTGGAAACGTAGGAATAGGAGGTTCACCTGACAACTTGTTAACTTTACAAGGTACTGCAGGTTCAACACATCAAAGGTTTAAAGAAGCAAGTTCAACAATAGGTTTTATAGGTGGTGCAAATGGAATTATATCCTCACACGATGGGAAATTAGCATTAAGGGCTGAGTCAGGTTTGGTATTAAGTAGTCAAGGAAATGCAGCAGATGTTGTAATAAGTTCTGGAAATGTAGGAATTGGAGGAGGCACAATAGAGGGTAAATTAAGTATAGATTATACTGCTGCTGAACTACCAACATCAGGAACAACATCTAATTCTGCTATACAAGTAACAAGCAGTTTAAATAATCAATTAAATTTAGGTTTAAATACAGTAAGTGGTAGTTATGGAGCATATATTCAAGCGAGTGATAATAATTTAGCTGTACCATATCCTTTAAACTTACAACCAAATGGTGGAAATGTAGGAATATCAACGACTTCGCCTGATTATAAATTAGAAATTGAAAGCACAAGTGATGCAGATTTAGTTTCTATAAAAAGCACAGCTATTGCTAATAATACTCAAATGAGATTGGGTATTAGTGGTAATGATTCTGTTATTAGTGGTACAGGTGGTTCAACTGGAAGTTTAGTTTTTAAAACTTATGGTTCGGAAAGAGCGCGTATAACATCTGGGGGTATTGTACAAATTAACACTAATGCAGCTAAAACAAGCACAAGCACAGCAGAATTTGCTTCTTTTGGTCAATCTAATGAAGCAACCAATTACAGCACCTTGCAAATGTATACAAAAGGTGGTGCAAGTCAAGCTGATAGAAGTGTATTTTTCCAAACAATAGAATCAGGAGTAGCAAATGCAGGTAACATTGTACTACAACCAAGTGGTGGAAATATAGGAATAAGTACAGGAAACAATATACCTGATGCTCTTTTAACACTTGAAGCATCTTCACATAATCAAGCATTTGCAGGTAAAAGAGATGCAACTAATTATTTGTGGTTTTTAAGAAATGAAAACAACTCTGGTAGATTTCAAATGTATAATAGTAGTAGTGCTCAAACAATAGAATTTACAGGTGCAGATGGAGCAGCAACTTTTGCAGGAAATGTTTCTGGTTCTAATTTAACTGCTTCAGTAAGATTATTTTCAGGTGATGGAGGTAACAAAACCAATCCAATGATAGCAAATGGTAGCGACCAAGATACAGGAATATTTTTTCCTTCAGCTAATGTTATGGCTTTTACTGCAGGTGATACTGAAGCACTAAGATTTACAGGTGCAAACTCAACTTTTGCAGGAAATGTAGGGATAAATTATACAGGACCATTTAATCAAATATCTGGAACAGAAACAACTTTAGCTATTTCAAATGGAAATATAGCTTCTTTGTATTTAAATAATACTCACAGCAATGGACATAATCATATAATAACAAGTGGAACTGATGGTGCTTTAGGATTTTATGATAAAACAGCAGGAGCAACAAGAATGAGTATTACAAGTGGGGGGGCTGTACAACCTGGAGGTGATAATAATCAAAATTTAGGTTCTGCTTTTTTGAGATGGTCAGTTGTTTATTCAGCCAATGGTGTCAACACATCAGATGAAACTTTAAAAGAAAATATAAAAGAATGTGATTTAGGAATTGATTTTATAGATTCATTAAAACCAAAGTCATATAATTTAAAAGGTTTAAAAGAAGATAATGATGCTTATGGTAAAAAACGATATGGTTTAATTGCTCAAGATATATTACAAACTGGATTAAAGGATTCTGTATTTGGTAAAAAAGATGGAGAATATGGATTAAGTTATAATGATTTAATTGCACCAATGATAAAAGCAATACAAGAACTAAAAGCAGAAGTAGAATTATTAAAGCAAGAATGTAAATGTAAAAATTAGTATATTTATATCTTAATCATAAAATTAATAAAATGTCAAAAATTACAAAAGAAGAATTAAAAGAATTACAAGAACAACAAGGTAAGCTAAATGCTATTAAACACGATATTGGTTTATTAAGCACACAAATACATAGCTTAAACCATATGTACGCTGAAGAAATTTCTAAACAAGAAGAAAGTAAAAAAGGTTTAGAAGAATCTTACGGCAAAATAAACATAGACCTAAAGGATGGGTCATATGAAGAAATCAAAGAAGAAAAATAATGAGTTTTCAGGATATGAAATTGTATGCAATGAATTTTTCAGCGTTTACGTTGAGTTTTACTAATATTGATATGGTGTTAAAGATAATACTACTTACAGTTACTATCCTATACACAACTCACAAATGGTATTTAATGTATGAAAAAAATAAGCGAAAACATTAGTTATAAAGAAGCTACACATTCTGCAACTGCTAAAAAGTTAGGTTTGCAAAACAAACCAAGCAAAGAGCATATTAAAAATATGGAAACTTTAGCTGAAAAAGTTTTCCAACCTTTACGAGAATGGGTAGGTGGTCCAATAAAAGTTAATAGTTTTTATAGGTCTAATGAATTAAATACAGCTATAAAAGGAAGTTTTAAAAGTAATCATTTAACAGGTCAAGCCATAGATATTACTTCAATTGGTAGTAAAACAAATTTAGAAATGTTTCATTATATAAAAGATAATTTAGATTTTGACCAACTAATTTGGGAGTTTGGTGAAGAGCCAATTTGGTTACATATATCATACAAAAATAAAAAAAACAATAGAAAACAGGTATTAGTAACTAAAAAACAAGGTAAATATTTTACTTACCAAGATTGTAAAGATTGCTAATGAAATATGAGTTTGCTATAATAGATAGGTTTTTTATAGGACCTCTAATTGGTTTTAGCTATTATGGTAAAGATAATGATAGAGATTTTGAGGAGTTAAATTTATATTTAATTTTTATAGTATTACATTTTAAATTTTATAATAATGCCAATACCTAAGAAAAAACAAGGAGAAAAACAAAAAGATTATATGATGCGATGTGTACCTCAATTAATGAAGTATCATCCTGAAAAACAAGCTGTAGCTATTTGCTATAAATCATACAAAAATGAATAAAAAAGTAAATTTAGATATTGATAATGATGGTAAACCAGATTTAAGTTTAGATTTAAAAACTATTATTATGGTTGTTGGTGGTATTGTAAGTTTAACTATGACTTATTCTACACTTACAAAACAAATAGAATTAAATAAACAAGAAATAGAGGTGGCTAAAAAATTACCACCACAACAATCACACGATTTATTAGAACAAAAAATACAATTTTTAGAAAATAAAATTGATGTTGAAGCTAAACGATTAGATAAAATAGAAGATAAAATATACAAAAGATGAACAAGGTAATTGAGTTGTTCTTTATGATAATAATTATATTAGTGATTGGCTCATTTACAGTTTTACCTTTAAATTAAAATTATGGAAATTATAAAACATTTATTAGGAATTTGTGGCGAAAGTCATATTAACATTTATACAATTATTTTATCAATAATTATTTTAAAATTTATTTATGAAAAAAATACTAGCAAAGATATTTGGTGGAGCAGCAGGTGGAGTAGCAGAAAAAATAAGTAATATAATAGCTAAACATACTTTTTCAAAAGAAGATAGAGCTAAATTTGAAAAAGAGATAACAGAAGTATTTATTAAAGCCGAAGCCGATATGCAACAAAATGTTACTGAAAGGTGGAAAACTGATATGTCTAGTGATAGTTGGTTAAGTAAAAATGTAAGACCAATGGTATTAATTTTTTTGGTTATATCAACAGTTTTAATGGTATTTATTGATGCAGGTGTAATATCATTTAATGTAAAAGACACTTGGATAGACCTCTTACAACTTGTTTTAATAACAGTTATAGGCGCTTACTTTGGTGGTAGGTCTTTTGAAAAAATAAAAAAATAATTGGACTTAAACTAATTTTTATATATTTGTCACATACAACGACAGACGTATAAACTTGCACAACCTAAAAAAGATGGACGGTGCTTGGACCAGGTAATTTGAAAATTTGTTTTTTATAGGGGGGTTTTTTCTTTCTTTTCTTTTATTTTCTTCTGGTTACTTGTTTTATTTTCTTTTCTTTCTTTTAAATTATATTATATTTATTAAGTGAAAAAAATATCTAGAAAAAATTTAGTAAAAAGGTTAGACAAAGTTTTTAGTTTATATATTAGACTAAGAGAAGCTGACAATGAAATGGTAGAATGTTTTACTTGTGGTAAAATAAGTCATTATAAAAAAAATATGCAATGTGGACATTTTCAAAGTAGAGGTGCTTATTCTACTAGGTGGGATGTAGTTAATTGTCAAGTACAATGTTATGGCTGTAATGTTATGCAACAAGGGAAACAATATCAATTTGGGTTAAATTTAGAAAAAAAATATGGTAAGGGAATTGCAGAAGAATTACTTATAAAATCCAAACAAACAGTTAAATATAGTAATGATGATTTGAAAGAAATGATTTTATTTTATAATAATTTGGTAAATCAATTTATATAATATATCTTTGAGTTGTTCTGTTTCGTTTTGTCTTTGTTAAAGAGGGGTTAATTAATTTTAACCCTTTTTTTTTATATTAAATCTTTTTTTTGTATATTTGTTTTAAATACAAAATATATACAATGGACAAAACAATATCATACGAACAACATTTTATTTTGGTGGAATATTATCAAAAAAAAATACAAGAATTAGAAGCAAAATTAGAAGTCCAACAAATAAACTCAAATAAATATAACGAAATATGAAACAAAACATTTATACTAAATTATTTGACCTACAAAATGAATTAGGAACAATAAGTAAAGATGCTACTAATCCTTTTTACAAATCAAAATATTTTGACATTAATTCATTAATAGGACAATTAAAACCATTATTACAAAAACATAATTTAATTTTATTACAACCTATAACTGACAACCAAGTAAGGAGTATTATTTACGATTTAGATGGTGGCTCAGTAGAATCATCAATGCCTTTACCTACTGATTTAGATGCACAAAAATTAGGAAGTGCTATTACATATTTTCGTAGATACACATTACAATCTTTATTGGCACTACAAGCTGTTGATGATGATGGTAATTTAGCATCAAAAACAACTAAACCTAAATTAATTGACAATACACCACAATTTAAAAATGCTTTAGAGGGTATGTCAAAAAAAGGTTATACTATAAATGATATAAAAAAACATTATACATTAACTAAAGAAATTGAAAGTAAATTATTAAATTTTAAAATAGATGAGTAAATTAGATGCCGCTTTGTTACTTAAACTTAACCAAAAAGATAAAGATTGGTTAACAGAAAAAGCAAAAGAAAAAAGAATGTCTTTATCAGGATATATTAGAACAGAATTATTAAACAATTAAATATATAAATTATGGGAGCAATTATTAATGCAAGTATCGATGTAAGTAAATTACCTAAAGAAAAATTTGTCAAAGGAAAAGATGGACGAGTTTGGTATAGGTTTACAATATCGTTAAACGATGAAACAAGATATGGAAACAATGTTTCTTTATCTGATTCACAAACAAAAGAGGAAAGAGAAGCGAAAGCTAAAAAAACCTATTTTGGTAATGGTCAAGTGGTTTGGACAAATGGACAAATTTCTGTGGCTGAAAAAGAAGAAGTGGTCGAATCAACCACTAAAAACGATGATTTACCTTTTTAATATTATACTACTATTGGAAAGATAGTTTAATATTAATCAATGTGATGTACCCACGAGAGGAAAAGATATAGACGTATATCATAATATAATTCACATTTAAATTAAGGGGGTAATTTTTTTACCTCCTTTTTTTTTATATATTTAACATATGACAAACAGAATGAACGATGAACAAACTGTTCAATATTTGGTTATGCAAGCCATTGAAGAAGATTGTATAATTGATGCCAAAGAAAAAATAGATTATCCACCTGTAGCAATTTCACTAGGCGAAAAATTAATTAAATCTGCCAATGGTGATTTACTTTTACCAATACCAATAGGCACATATGGTAACTTTTCTGTAATAAGTGCACCACCTAAAACCAAAAAAACATTTTTAGTATCATTGTTAGCATCTGTTTACCTATGTAATAAAAACAATTTTGGAGGTAATATTAAAGGACATAGACAAAATTCAAATTTAATTCATATTGATACAGAACAGGGCAAATGGCACGCTCAAAAGGTATTTAAAAGGGTATTGGATATGTGTAATTCGGATTATTCAGAATTTTATCATACATTTGGATTAAGAACAATAAATTATAAGACAAGAATTGAATTTATTGAATATTGTTTAGAACATAAAGTACAAAATACAGGATTATTAATTATTGATGGTATAGCAGATTTAGTATCTGATGTAAATAATTTAGAAGAATGTAATGCTTGTGTACAAAAACTTATGGAATGGTCAGCCAATTATAAATGCCATATTATGTGTGTGATACATTCCAATTTCGGTTCAGATAAAATGACCGGTCACTTAGGTTCTTTTATTGAAAAAAAAACAGAAACACAAATACAATTAGAAGCCAATACAGTAAATAAAGAATGGGTAACTGTTAAATGTAAAAAAAGCAGGGGTTATTCATTTGATACATTTAGTTTTAAGGTAAATGAAATAGGACTTCCTGAAATAATAGGAGATTTATATGACCCTTTAGATTAAATTATTTATGAAAAGTTTATTGGCAAAAGTATATAAAAAACATTCTATTTGGATAGAAATTGTACAATCTTTTGGTTGCAATAAAGATACCGCAGAGGATATAGTTATGGAAATGTATATTAAATTAAAAAAAAATTTAGATAGAGGATTGGTAATTGATTATACAGATGATGATTATAATTATTTTTATATATTTAAAATATTAAAAAGTTTATTTATTGATTTAAAAAGAAAAGAAAAAATTACAATTATACCACTAGACAATCAAATAGTAAAAAGTTCAAATATAGATGTTTATTATCAAGAAAATTATAAAAAAATATTAGATGAATTAGATAAAATGTATTGGTACGATAAAAAAGTTTTTGAATTAATTGACAATGGAACTTCTGTTGCTCAATTATCTAGGAAAACAAAAATTCCCTACCACTCACTTTATAATACATATAGAAAAGTTTTACAAAGGTTAAAAAAAATATTATGAAATTAGGTGATTTAGTTTATTATATAACAAAATATACAGGCATAAGATATATTTGGAAAAAAATAAATCCTAATTGCAATTGTGACAAACGTAGAGAAGATTGGAATAAAATAAAAATTAAAAGATGGTAATTAAATTTTCAAAAGATGATTATAAATTATGGACAAAATTCAGAAAATCAAAACACTCCACCATTAGTCGTGCAGAATTTAGTTTGGTATGTAAGCTGCACTCGACCTATTACAAGCATAAATTTTACGAACCTTGTACTTGTTCCCCAAAAACAATAAAAAAATGGATAGCAGAATTAAACATTGTATGGGAAAATGGAAATTAGTACAATACAAAAATTAGAAAAAGCATTAGTAAATTTTTTAAATTTAGATGGTTGGGATTTAAAATGGACAGGAAAAGGATACCAACATTATGATGCAAAAGGTTTAACAAGAAAAGGATTACCCTGTGTTATAGAAATGAAATTTAGAAATAAATACTACGAGGAGAAAATGCTTGAAAAATACAAATATGATGAATTAATGAAATTGGACAAAAATATAGTTAAATTATATTTTGTAAACGACCCAAAAGGAAATTATTTATATTGGTTAAATGAAATTAAATTACCTAAACCAAAAAATATGTATTGTCCTGATACTACAATATGGACAAAAAAAAGGATACATAAACCTGTTTATCTTTTAAAAGAAAATCAAGCAAGCAAAATAAATTTGAATCTTTAATATATATATTGTATATTTGTAATATAAAACAAATACAATATGACACATCAAATATTCAAAAACTTAGGTTATCACAAAGATTTTTACCTAAATGGTAAATATGTTGGACACCACAAACTAGAAACTTACAATGGTAAATGTGGTTACGCATCAAAGAAAAATTTAATTGCAGACACAGATATAATTATTGACAAATCACTTAATAAAAAATTTATTATTAAACAAGGTCAACATTATACCACTCAAATTATACCTCTTTGTGGTCGATTAATAGGCACACAAAAGGAAAAATTAAATTTATTAGCAAACTCAAGATTAAACTTTTAATTATGTATAGATTAGACAAATACAAACAAAATTTAACCATAAATGGTAATAAGGTATGGAGCTATACCACTCACGTTGCCACTATAAATGGTGATAAATTAGAACAATTAGGTTATTGGTCACAAACAACACAAAAACACATTAATTATGTGGCTAAAGAATTAGGATTAATATTAATAAAATAAAAGATATGTATAAAGATAATAACGCATTTGAAAATCAAATATTTGACCATTATAGAAAACAAGCAAAAATAATTAATAACGCTATTGAATTATTAGTAAAACATAATTATACTGTGATTGATTTACAAGGGAAAATAATAAACAAAGACACTATCGATTTAGAGGAAAAACCTGTCGTTTCGCCAATAAGGTATAATACTCGAAATAGGTAATGATTTTATTGTTTGATGCCGATAGTTTAGTTTTTGCTAGTTGTTGTAGGCAAAAAAACTTACCTGATGAATTGCCTTTTTACACCAAATTAGAGGATTGTATTACTAAATTTGATGAGCAATTTATGAAAATTGTAAACGACTTAGAGGAAAAATACGATATTGAAAAAATAATAACCTTTAATGGTTGCAAAGGTAATTTTAGAAAATTAATTACTCGTAATTATAAAGCAAATCGTAAAAAACAGGAATTACCACCATTACTTCACGATATGCACCAATATGTAAAAGACACATACGATAGTAAATTTGCATTTGGTATTGAAACAGATGATGTGGTTGCAAGATATTGGCATACTTTATCACAGGAGTTTGGTAGAGATAATGTAATGATTATTTCAATAGACAAAGATTACAAGCAATTTCCTTGTTTAATGTATAATTACCACCCTAAACATAAAATTGTTTTAGATATAACAGAACAAGAATCTTTATATAATTTTTATGAGCAAATGATAATGGGTGATACCGCAGACAATGTAAATTATTTTAGAGGCAAAGGCAAAGCATTCGCAAAAAACTATTTTGTAAATTGTAAAACAAAATACCAATATACTAAAATGTTATATAAATTGTTTAAACAACAATATAAAAGCAAAGCAAGAGAAAAATACATAGAATGTTATAGTTTATTGAAATTAAGAACAAATTAATGGATGTTGATGATTATTTATATTATTTAAGTTATAGAAATAATTTAACTCAATTTATTATACATAATTGCACATACGAAAAAAACAAAAAACGACACAATAGGATAAATTTTAATGAAAGGGAATTATTAGCATTATTAAAAGAATTAAACAGAATCAATTTATATATTAACCTTAAAACAAAAACAGAATGAAAACAGAACTACAAAGAGGACAATTTAATCCTTACTATGAAATTAACAAATTAAAAATGGCAAAAGTAAATCGAGATATGATACCAATACATTCAGAAAATTTTAAATCAAAATTAAATGAATATGGTTGGTTAATGCCTGTGGTAATATCAAACAATGGCGATGTAATAGAGGGGCATCACAGGATTGTAAGCGCTAAATTATTAAAACAAAAAACTATACCTGCTTATATTATTGATTGGGTAGATACACAAATACAAAAACAACATCTTGATTGTATTATTAGTTTAAATAATGGTAACAAAGCTTGGACAATGTTAGATTATTTAAAGGCCTTTAGTGATTATAATGAGGATTATAAAACTGTTTATGAAATATATTTAGCAAATTCAAATAATATTACAATTGGAAATGTAATTAATCTTTATTTTAAACCTCGTAGTCCACAAAACAACGAAAAATTCAAAAGAGGAAAAGAAAAAATTCAAGATATAGATTTTTCTAATTATTTATTAAATGAAATATCCACATTAGTACAATTTTATTCTAAAAGTAAAATAGTTACTTATTGTGTTAGAGAATTTATATCTTTATGTTTTTCAAAAGCTAAAAAAAATAAAAAAGCTATACAATATTTGATAAAAGAGTATGAAAAAATGATTAAAGCAAATCATCCAGCAATAACATCAATTAAAGAATTTAAACCAACTATGGAATTATATTTAAATACATATAATTTAAACCATAAATAACGTTATATAATTATGATAGAAAAAGTAAATATTAATAATATATTTCCAAATCCTGTAAATCCAAGAATAATTAAGGATTTTAAATTTAAAAAATTAGTCAAAAGTATTAAGGAGTTTCCTGAAATGTTAAAACTAAGACCCATAGTGGTAAATAGCGAAATGGGTATCCTTGGTGGTAATATGAGATACAAAGCCTGTAAGGAGGTTGGATTAAAAGAGGTATATATTATTAAAGCCAATAATTTAACAGACAACCAAATTGAGCAATTTATTATAAAAGATAATGTAGGTTTTGGTCAATGGGATTGGGATATGTTAGCAAATCAATGGGACACTCAATTGTTAAGCGATTGGGGATTAGATGTATTAGAATTGGAAGAAAACTTTGATGAGGGAGAAATATCAGAAGAAGATAATGTAAATGAAAAGAACGAAGTTGTAATAAATTTATCTATGCCATATTACCAATATGAAAAAATGGAAATTGATTTTCAAAATTTTATTAAAAAATATCCTAATATTGTATGCAAAATCCAAAATTAAATGTATTAATATATCCAATGTTGTCGGTAAATAATTTAAATGCCGATTCAAATTATATTATTATAAAACAATTATGTAATGAATTATTAAAAACAAAAAGGTATAATTTTTTCCTTTTAATTGATTCAAACAGAAAATATATAAAAGATGATTTAAATTCATTGGTTAAAATTTTAAAAATACCAATGCCAAAAAGTAAAAAGCATCAGGTAATACATTTTAATTCAAATATATTTAGAGAGATATTTAAAAAATATGCCTTTGATTTAATTTGGAATAATGTTGTTGAGCAAGGACACCATTTTAGGTATTTTCAAGACACCCTATTAGACAACCAAAGGTTTAAAGTGTTTAATTATCATCATTATGTAATACATAGGAGTTTAGAAAAACTAACAAACTATTTACCTTGTACTCATATTTTATATGACCAAATAGTAGGTAGTTTAGGAACAGATTTAAATTTCTTTCATACTCAATATTGTTTTGATATGCTATTAGAAGAAGCAAACGATATTTTAAATAAAGATAAGGTACAATTATTGAAACAAAAAAGTGTTATAAGTTTAGGTGGTTATACCAACAAAATAAAAAGCAAAAATAAATATGATAAATTTACCTTTATATATAATCATAGATTAGATGGTTATAAAAATTGGCAAATTACTTTCAATCAATTTGACCAATTATGGGATGAGGGATTAGATTTTCAAGTTATATTAACAGCAGGGGATAAAGACAACATAAATACTATAAATAAAAAACCTTATTGTATTGTAAAATCTTTTACCAAGCATAGTGATTATTTAAAAGAGTTATCTAAATGCCATTGTAATACAATTAATAGTAGACACGAAACCTATTGTATAAGTATAGCAGAAAGTATTATGAATGAACAAATAACAGTATTACCTAATAGGTGTACGTTTCCTGAATTAGTAGGCGAGGGATATCCCTACCTATTCCAAAATATAGAGGAGCAATTAGAAATGCTTAGGAATTTGATTAAAAACAATATAAGGCAATATAATTATAGCACAAAAAATAAACTAACACTAAAAAATCATAGCAAAACAATTGGTTTTTTTTTTAAAAAATTAGGTAAACCTGAAAAAAACGATATTTTTAATAAAATAAAAAAACAAAAAACAAAAATTGAAATTAAAAAATACTTATCTAAATATAATGAGGTTAATTTAACTGTATTTAAAAATTTTATATTTTCATTAGGTTATGCTTCACAAAGTTTTCCAAATCGAAAAATAAAGATAATATTAAATGAATTAGGTTATGATTATAACATAAATTTAGATAAATATCAAAAAGTACATTATGAGTAAATCCGACAAAATCCGACAAACTAAGCTAAATTTAATTAAGGCATTAGAAAAATCAATGGGGGTAATAACTACTGCTTGTAAAAATGTAGGAATACACCGGTCAACCTTTTATGAATATTATAATAAAGATGAGGAGTTCAGAGATGAGATAAATGATGTCAGTAATATTGCTCTTGATTATGTTGAAAGTAAAATGTTTAAACAAATTGAAAAAGGTAATACTCAATTAATTAAATTTTATTTAGCTACAAAAGGTAAGAAAAGAGGTTATATTGAAAGGCAAGAAATAACAGGCGCAGAGGGTATGCCAACTAACTTTCAAATTGAAATAATTGATAAAACCGAAGATACAGACTAATATTGTTTACAAACATTTAGTAAATAGTAAGAAAAAAATAGTTGTTGAGCAAGGTGGTACTCGTTCAGGAAAAACTTACAATATACTTTTATTTATAATATTTTATTATTGTACCAATCAAAAAGGTAAAATAATTACAATTTGTAGGAAAACCTTTCCAAGTTTACGAGCAACTGTTATGAGGGATTTTTTACAAATATTAAAAAACCACCAAATATATAGAGATGAATTTCACAATAAATCCAATAGTGAATATCATTTATTTGGTAATTTAATTGAATTTACCTCTCTTGACCAATCACAAAAAATTAGAGGTCGTAAAAGAGATTTATTATTTATCAATGAGGGTAACGAATTATATTGGGAAGATTGGCAACAATTAATATTTAGGACACAAGAACGTATTATACTTGATTTTAACCCATCTGATGAATATCATTGGATTTATGATAATGTAATTACGAGACAAGATTGTGATTTTTACAAAACAACTTATTTAGATAATCCTTTTTTAGAAGATGTTATAAAACAAGAAATAGAAAGGTTAAAAGAAACAGACGACCAATATTGGCAAATATATGGTTTAGGTGAACGAGCAACAAGCATAAATACCATTTTTAAATATACAGAGGTTAATAAAATACCTACTGATGCTAAATTAATTGCATATGGTATGGACTTTGGTTACACCAACGACCCAACCACATTTGTATCAGTTTTTACTTTTGACTATAATTTGTATATTAAAGAACATTTATACAGAACACAGATGACCACTAACGATATACATAAATTTTTAAAGGAACAAAATTTAAGTAAACATCCAATTTATGCTGATAGTGCCGAGCCAAGATTGATAGATGAGTTAAGGCGAATGGGACATAGTATATTTCCTAGTTTAAAAGGTAAAGATTCCATTAATGCAGGAATTGACCTGTTAAAAAGGTATAAAATACATATTACAAATGATTCTACAAACGCTATACAAGAATTTAGAAATTATAAATGGAAAGAAGATAGGTCAGGTAAATTAATTAACGTACCAGAAGATAAAAATAATCATATAATTGACCCCTGTCGTTATGCTACTTATTCTTTATTATCAAGACCAAACTTTGGAAAATATGCAATACAATAAAAAATGTAAAATTTGTGATAACGATTATGTGTATATTGGAACAGCACAAAATGGTTATATGTGGTATTGTAGAAAATGTAAATATATAGACTTAAAAAAGACAAATAATGGACAAAAAACAACTCAAAAAGGAATTTAATAATCAACCTACTTTAAAAGATAAAAGATTATTTGCATTAAAATATGTAGAGAATGAAAATCATAAAGAAATGCTTAAGTATGAAAAACTCTCACATTTTTCTATTCATTGTTTATTTTATATGTTTTTAGGAGAAAAATACACTCAAAAAAGAACATACGTTGCTAAACAAAAAAAACAAAGAAGTTTTTAATAGTTGCCTATTTAATATATTTTATATATATTTGTTATATAATATTAAAACAGACATTATGAAATTAACATTTGAAGAAACCTCAGCATTAATTGATGTTGAAGCAACATTAAAAATGCTATTAACAGCAGACAATTTAAAAACATATCAAAAAGAATGGTGTGTAAAATCTTATAAAAACATAGTTAACTTTAGGCATCAACACGAATAATATGGGAACATCAAAAGACAATTTAATAGACGAAATAGATAAGTTAAAAAAAGAATTAGCAACAGCTAAAAAACATACTTATATATATGAGACAAACTCTTTACATTGTAATGATGGAGAATTATATATTTATTATGGTAATGAAGATAATTGTTTAGTTTTTAACGTAGAACAATTGTATAAAGATTTACCTTTTATAATAACACAGGTTGTCAAAGAACAAAATAAAATGCAAAAAATGTATTTAGATTTAATAAAAGAATCAATTAAAGAAATATAATATGAAAACAAATAAAATAGTAAGACCAATGCACAAATTTGGTAATTTATTAAAAGATTTATTTCATCCTAAAGATACTAGGCATTTTTGGGTAAGAGTAAAAGATTATGCAAAAACAAAAGAGGAAAAAGAAGAATTTATATTTGCAATAATAGAACTTTTAAACCAAAGAATTAAAATAGATGGACAAGATACAAAATACTAAAGACCTTTCTTTTTACAATAACGCTATATTATTTACTAAATTATTAAATAAAAAAGTAAACAAAAATATAGATGATGAGGAGTTAAAATTAATGCAAACATTATTGATTGACATATTCTTTTATGTAAACAACCTACAAACACATTTAGCAAATTGTAAAGTTGAAAATAGCAAATATAGAGAACAACGTAACGATGCTTTATTAATAGCAGATGAATTAAGAGAGGAGATTGAATGGTCAGAAAACCATCAGTTATAGTTGCCTATTAAGTATATATTTTGTATATTTGATTTATATTAATAATTAAAACAAACAAAATGAAAAACTTTAACGTAAAATTAACTAGACAAGAATTAATTATCTTACAAGATTTAGTATGTCAAGAAAAAAGCAAATTAGCAAATAATGCCTTTATTTCAGATGAATATACAGTTGTATCTAATTTAAACACAAGATTTAAATCTAAATTAAATAAACATTACGGATTTAAAATAAATAATTAAAACTTAATAAATGATTAGAAAATTCTTACAACAAGACCCAAACAATTGGAAATGGCTAATTTGCTTTTATGCTTTAGCTTTTATAATAACTATAATATTAACTATAAAAATATGAATAATATATCTAACACAATCGAGGTTGAATACGAACATTTTTTATTAGAAGTAGATTATGATTGGAGAAAAGGTAATGCAGGAGATTATTATAATCCTCCAGAACCAAACGAAACAGACATAAAAAAGGTTATAGTAATTGGTTATATAAATGATAATGGTAATATAGATTACTTAGATACAGAGGTTGAATTTCAAATGTATGACTTATCAAAATCCCAAATATTAGAAGAAATACAAAATGATGTAGGAAATTTTATGTAAAAAATTCAGTTTGTTTGTTTAAATTAGGTGTTTAGAAATAGACACCTTTTTTTTTGATTAAATTTGAGAATTAAATACGTTATATAGATATGGAATTAAAGTTAAATATACCAACTGAACTAAACGAAATAACATTAAAGCAATATAAAAAGTTTATTAGTATTGGTGAAAACAACCAAGACCCAAATTTTATACAGGCAAAAATGATAGAAATATTTTGTGGTGTTAGCCATAAATTTGCTACACTAATGAAATATAGTGATGTAGAAGAAATTACAGGTATGATTAATAAATTACTAATTCAACAACCTAAATTAGTAACCACCTTTAAAATGGATGGTATTGAATATGGCTTTATTCCTGATTTAGATGATATGACTTTAGGAGAGTATATTGATTTAGATACTTATACAGGAGACAACAATAATATAGAGGTTGCTATGAATGTTTTATATAGACCAATTGTTACAAAACTTAAAAACAAATACGTAATTGAAAAATATAATCCTGATAATAGAGATAAAATGTTAAATATGCCAATGGATGCTGTTGTTAGTTCATTGTTTTTTTTTCTGAATTTAGGACTGGAGTTGTCGGAAATTACCCTGAGTTATTTGAACAAACCACAGAAAATCAATTCGGTGGAGTACAAAATTTTGCGAGAAAATATGGCTGGTATCAGTCACTTTTTGCCTTATCTGGAGGAGACGTTATCAGAATTAAAAATATCACTGAATTAAAATTCCACGAATGTTTTTTAATGTTAGCATTTATGAAAGATAAAAACGAATTAGAACAAAGAGAACTTAAAAAAAAATTTAAATGAGCCAACAAGGTAGTAGGGCATTTTATAATGTTACAGAAACAATTAAAACACAATTATTAGCAGATATTAATGTTAATACAGTCACCACAGGAGATATAACAGAGGTTGATTTACAAAAACAAACCATATTTCCATTATCACATATTATGGTTAATAACGTATCACAAGAGGATGGTGTATTAAGGTTTAATGTTAGTATTATGTCAATGGATATAGTTGACCAAAGTAAAGAAATTACAGTTGATATTTTTGAGGGTAACAATAATTTACAAGATATACTAAATACACAATTGTCTGTTTTAAATAAATTAACACAAATATTAAGAGGTGGTACTTTGCATTTTGATAAATACCAATTAGATGGTAATCCAAATATTGAGCCATTTTATGATAGGTTTGAAAATGAATTGGCAGGTTGGACAGCTTCAATGGATATTTTAATTTATAATGATATAAGTATTTGCTAATGAAATTAGAAGAATTAAATAAAATGTTTAATGATTTTGGTAAATATATGGTTACTGAATCACAAAAAAACCTACAAACAGATAAAAAAGGAGGAGGTCCTTTATATAATTCTATTACTTATGATGTGGATGATAGTAATGGTAAATTTGTATTTACTTTTTCAATGCAAGATTATGGAGAATTTCAAGACAAAGGTGTAAAAGGTGCTGACCCTGATAAATTATCACCAAATGCACAAATAAAAGGACAACAAGCACCAAATTCACCATATAGGTTTGGTAGTGGTAGTGCAAAGGGTACTTGGAAAACATTTGTTCAAAGTGTAGCTGCTTGGGCGCAAATTAAAAATATAAGATTAAGACAATATAAAACAGTAAATGGTGTAAGGAAATCTACAGGTAAATTTGCTAAAGGTAATTATGAATCTATTGGTTATGTAATTGCTAAAAATATTTATAATAGAGGATTAAAACCATCATTTTTTTATACCAAACCTTTTAATAAAGCATTTGAACAATTACCAGACGAGCTTTTTGAATCATTTGCTATTGATGTAGAACACGGATTTAATGAACAAATAAATAAAAAATAATGGCAAATAGATTACTTAGAAGTCCACAATATATTACACAAACAGCAAACTCAACAGTTTTGTCGGTTGTATTAAAAATAACTATTGATGGTACGTTAAGATATACTTTAATAAAATCAGCAAGTATAAATGTACCTGTTTTATTTGAATGGGCTGAATTAGCAAGAGATTATTTAGATATTACTTATACAGGAACACCATCAACACAAGTTGCTTTTCCAATAGGATTAGATTTAAGATTCTACGATGGAGTTAATGGTACAGGTACACAAGTTGGATTTACATATTCAGAAAATCATAATGGCTTTGATGGTTATGGAACTTTTTATGAAGAAGCAAATCCTAATATGAGTACAACTGAATTTCCTGCAATTTCAAACTATACACAATCAGGTAGTTCATCTTTGGGTGTTAAAACATATACTATGTATGCTCCTAAAAATGTAGAGCTTTATGTTCCAAGTATTTTAAATGGTACAGTAGTTTATAATGCATCAGGATATAATACAACATCTGTTGTTATAAATGGAACAACTGTAACAATAAATAGAATAGATTGTACTAAATATACCTCTAGCTATGGTTATACTGAACTTAATGGGTCATCAGTAGGTTTTAAAGTTAGCTTTATTAATAAGTATGGTGCAATACAAAGTGAGTTTTTTACATTAAAAGCTATAAGAGATATAAAAGCAAAAAAGAAAACATATAATTCAAATATTATAAGTTCTACAGGTACTTATTCTGTAAACGCACATACTAAACAAAATTATAATATAAATGCAATACAATCAATTACATTAAATTCTTTTTATGTTCCTGAATATTATAGCGAGGTTTATTCTGAAATGTTATTATCTGAAAAAGTTTGGGTTCGTTATAGAGAAAAATCAACAGGTAATTTTATTACAATTCCAATAAATATAAAGGGTAATAATATGACTTATAAAAACAATATAAATGATAAATTAATACAATTTGAATTTAATTTTGATATGTCCTTTGATTATATAAACAATATTAGATAATGCAAAAATTACAATTATATATTGGTGGTGAAAGAATAGATTTGTTTAAAGATGAACAGGTTTCATTTAATCAATCAATCCAAAATATAAAAGACCCTGCAAAGATATTTACAGAGTTTACTCAAACATTTAATGTACCAGCTTCAAAAGGCAATAATAAAATTTTTAAGCATTATTATAATTATAATATTACTGGTGGTTTTGATGCAAGGAATAAAGTAGATAGTTTAATAGAATTAAATAATGTTTCTTATAAACAAGGTTATATTAAATTAGAGGGCGTTGATTTAAAAGTAAATAAACCTTATTCTTATCGTATTACATTTTTTGGTGAAACAGTAAGTTTAAAAGATTTAATAGGCGATGATAAATTAGGTAAATTATCAAAATTATCTGATTATGATTTAACCTACAATTCAACTAATATAAAAGCTAAACTACAAAGTGGTACTGATATTATCACACCTTTAATTACATCAGGCGCAAGTGATGCTGATGATGATGTTACTAATCATTCGAGATTATTTTATAACTCTTTGACACACGGTACAAATAATGGGAATTTATATTGGCATACCGGAGGTGGTACAAATGCAAATGGTGTTTTATGGTCAGATTTAAAATATGCTTTAAAAATTAGAAGAATAATAGAAGCCATAGAAAATCAATATGTTGGCATAGAATTTACAGATGATTTTTTTACCTCTACCAATACTGTATATGAAAATCTTTATATGTGGTTACATAGAAAAAAAGGTAATGTACAACAAGCATCACAAGTATTAGAATTTCCTACTTTGGTTAATGGTTTTGGATTACCAATACAATTTACCACTATGTTAAATGGTACCTCATTAGAAGTTTATTCATCTTGTAATCCCTACAATTCAAGTGTTCCTTGTCCTAACACCTCTTTACCATCAATTCAACAAGAACTACAACTTACAACCACATCTAGTGTAGGTTATACTGTAGTAATAAATCGTAATGGTTCGGTATGGGCAACAATACCAAATTTGACAGGCACACAAAGTTTAGATGAGGGAGATATGGGGGTTATGGATGAAGCAAGTTATACAATAACTATTATTACAACACAAAATATAACATTTTCTAATATAGAATGGAATTTATCAGGTTTTTTTAGTGGTTCTGGTTGGAGTGAAACATATCAAACAGGTAGTTTTACTGCTACTGCTGATTTTGAGTTTATTATACAGCAACAAATACCAGATATGAAAATTATAGATTTTTTAACAGGTATATTTCGTATGTTTAATTTAACAGCATTTTATGTTAGCGACCCACAGGATTCAGATTTTGGTAAAATTAAAGTACAAAAGTTAGATGATTTTTATGCAGCAGGTACAAGTTATGATATAAGCGAATATGTAGATACTAATACAAGTAAAATTAATATAGCATTACCATATAAAGAAATAAATTTCACTTATAAAGGCACAGGTACTTTGTTAGCTAAACAATACAAACAATTACAAGGTAAATCTTGGGGTGCTGAACAATTTGCAGGTAATTCCACAGTAGGTAATAATTTTGATGCTCCAAATCCTAAATATGATGTTGTTTTACCTTTTGAACATATGCAAATGGAAAGGTTGGTTGATGGAAACCCATCTACACCAAATCAAACAACAATACAATATGGTTTTTTTGTTGATGATAATTTAGAAGCATATTATGGTGACCCTTTACTTTTTTATCCAATATTACAAACATCAACCACATATCCAATCTCATTTTTAGATGACCTTCAAGGTACACATAGTAAATTAACCTCTTATTATATACCTAGTAATAGTGTAAGTATTAATTCATCTGTAAGTGCTAAAAATATTAATTTTTATTTAGAAACAAATGAGTATACTTTAGATTCATCTTTTAATGAAACATTATTTTATGAAAACTATTTAACATACATACAAGACATATTTAATAGTAAAAGAAGAATAATAAAATTAACTGCTTATTTACCTTTAAAAATTATTTATAAATTAAATATGAATGATAAGCTAATTATAAATAACCAAAATTTTACTATAAACACTATTAACACTAATTTGATTACAGGTAAAAGTTCAATAGAATTATTAAACGATTTATGATAAAAAATATAATAACATTATTAAAATTTGTTGATTACGAAACAGAGAATATTCGTATAGCAAAAGGTAAAAATAAATTAGCTACAACTTGGAAAGAAGCATTTAAACAAATAAAAGAGAATTACAATGGCAATTAAAAAAGTAATAATAATAAGTGCTGAAACACAAAAGGCACAAAAGGCATTAGAGGATGTTAATTTAACAATTGAACAACAAGAGGACTTAATTAAAGATACTCGTAGAGAAATCGAAAAATTAGAGGATTTAAGAAATAAGACAAGTAAAAAAGACCAAAATAGGATAAAAGAATATAACGAAAAAATAGATAAATCCAACCAATTATTAAAAAGGACTAAAACAAGGTTACAGGAAAACAAACAGGAGAGAACAAAAAATAATAAAGCATTAAAAGAGAATGTAAAACAACAAAGAGACCTTACAGGTGTTTTAGGAATTGTTGACAAACAAACAGGAGGCCTTATAAGTAGTTTTCAAGGTTTTACTGGAAGCATAGGTGGTGCCACAAAAGGTCTTGGTTTACTTACCAAAGCATTTATCGCTACAGGTATTGGTGCTTTTGTTTTAGTTGTTACTTCATTAACTGCAGCATTTACACAAAGTGAGGAGGGTCAAGAAAAACTACAAAGAGGTTTAAAAATGATGGGTGCAGTGGTCAAAAATGTTATGGATGCTTTCGCTGATTTAGGTGAGGGTATTATAGATGCTATTACTAAACCACAACAAGCTTGGAAAAGTTTTAAAGATGGTTTTAAGAAATTTATATCTGACCCAATAGGCACAGTAAAAGAGGTTTATACTGAAGCAAAAGAAGCCGCAACTGATTTTATAGAAGAAACTAAAAAAGAAGTGCAAACAATAGATGAGGTGACTAAAGCAAGGCAAAAAGCACACCATATAGAAAGAGATTTACAAGTTGAAAGGGCACAAGCAAATAGAGAAATAAACGATATAAGATTACAGGCAGAGGATAGAGAAAATAAAACTGCTTCTGAACGTATTGCTTTACTTAGAAAAGCACAAGAAATAGAAGAAGATATTACTCAAAAAGAAATACAAGCTAAAAAACTTTTAATTGAAGCGCAAGAAACAGAAATGGCTCAAGGTAAAAATACCATTCAAGATAAAGACAAACTTGCTAAATTACAAGCTGAATTAATAAATTTAGATACTAAAAAATTAAGAAGCCAAAGGTTATTACAAACACAAATTACAACTGCAATAAATCAAGAAAAAGCAGAAAAACAAAAGAAAAAAGAAGAAGAAGCTAAAGATTTAGAAGAAGCACAGCAAAAAGAGAAAGATAGGTTAACTCGTATTAAAGAAATTCAAGATGAGTTTCAAGCTATGGTTGATGAAGAAAAAGCCGTAACAGAAGAAGAAAAAGCTGAATTACAAAAAGAAAAAGAATTAGCAGAGTTAGAAAAATTAAATGCAACTGAAGAACAAAAGGCAAAAATTGTTGCTTATTGGAATGGTCAAATTGAAAAAGGAAAAGATAAAGATGCAATTAATGATAAAAAAAGAGACAAAGCTGTTGCTAATGCTAAAATGGATATTGCTAAACAATCAATGGCTCTAATTGGTGAAATAGCAGGTAAAGGAAGTGCTATTGGTAAAGCTATGGCTATAGGTCAAGCAACTATTTCAGGTATTGAGGGTGTACAAAACGCTTTTAGTACTGCACAAGAAAGTCCTATTACTGCTGTATTTCCAGCTTATCCATATATCCAGGCAGGTTTAGCAGGTGCATTTAGTGCTTTACAAATTCAAAAAATAGCCTCTACAAAAGCAGATGGAAAAGGCGCTACACCAAATCCAATTCCAAGTGGGGGAGGTGGTGGCGCTGCTGCACCAACAGCATCTATTCCACCAGCGTTTAATGTTGTAGGTCAAGGAGAAACAAGTCAATTAGCAGATGCAATAGGTGGACAAGAACAGCAACCTGTTCAAGCATATGTGGTTTCTAATGATGTTACAACAGCACAAGGGTTAGAAAGAAATATTGTTGAGGGTGCTACTATATAAATACAAAATTTTTAATTAAATACGTTATATTATTATGAAGATTATAGAATTAGTCTTAGACGAAAATCACGAAGATACAGGTATAGAGGCAATATCAATAGTAGAAAACCCCGCTATTGAAGAAGATTTTATTGCATTAAAGTCAGATGAAATAAAACTTGCTGAAATATCTAAAGAGAAAAAATTATTAATGGGTGCTTTACTTGTACCAAATAAACCTATTTATAGGCAAACAGGAGAAGATGAATATTATATTTATTTTTCTAAAAATACAATTGAAAAGGCATCTCAATTATATTTAAAAAATGGTAACCAAAATAATTCAACTTTAGAACACCAACATCAATTAAGTGGATTAACACTTGTTGAATCTTGGATAGTTGAAGATGATGTAAAAGACAAAAGTAGGTTATACAATATGAATGTACCTATTGGTACTTGGATGGGTACTGTAAAGGTAAATAACGATGAGGTATGGAATGAGTATATTAAAACTAATAAAGTTAAAGGTTTTAGTATAGAGGGATATTTTGCTGATAAAATGGAACGTCCTAAAGAATCAATTGAAGAAAAAATGGAGGTTAAAGCTAATAAATTACTTGAATCAATAAAAAATATTATTAGTGAGAATTAAAAAAAAAATAAATCCAAATAGTCCTTATTTTATACCTGCAAGAGGTGGTCGTATAGGAGGTAGGAGAGCTTGTTTGTGTGTTGATACAAACGATTATTCTATTGAATGTTGCGATGGTAGTTTATGGGCGCAAGGTATTGGTTCAATATCAAGAACAAATTGAAAATGCAAAATTTTAAATAAACCACGTTATATAAATAATTATGAAATCTACTGAAATGTTAGACAAAATCAAGACACTTTTAAACATCGAGGTGAAACTTGAAGAAATGAAATTAGAAAATGGTACAGTTGTCGAAGCTGAATCATTTGAAAAAGGTAAAGACATTTTCATTATCACAGATGATGAGAAAGTAGCCCTACCGGTAGGCGAATACATCCTAGAAGATTCTCGACTTATAGTTGTAGAAGAAGAGGGGAAAATCGCAGATGTTAGAAACGTATCTGATGAGGTACCACAAAAAGAAAAAAATATGGATAAAGAAATTACTGAAGACTTAGATTACAAAGACGAAGAAATGAGAGATGATGGCAAAGAAGCTGCTGTTAATGATTGGGAGGGTATGGAAAAAAGAATTAAAAATCTTGAAGATGCCATAGCTGACCTAAAATCTAAAATGGGAGAAAAAGATGTTAAAGTTTCTGAGGAGGACAAAGAAGAACTTAAACAAGAAGTCAAAGAGGAAGTAAATCAACAGTTAAAAGAAGAATTATCTCAACCTGCATCTGCACCTATTAAACATACACCAGAGGTAGGTAACAAACAAAAACAAAATTTTAGAATTAGTCCTAACAGGCGACCTTCTACTATGGACTATATCTTAAATCAATTAAATAAATAAAATTAAAATTCCAAAATTATGCCACAACCAACTATCACAACTACTTACGCAGGAGAATTTGCAGGTAAGTACATTGCTGCCGCTCTACTGAGTGGTAACACTTTAAGTCAGGGTGCAATTGAGATTAAACCAAATATCAAATTTAAAGAAGTTATGAAAAAAGTAGTTACTTCTGGTTTAATTACAGATGACTCTTGTGACTTCACATCTGCTGGGTCTGTAACACTTACAGAAAGAATAATCCAGCCAGACCAATTTCAAGTAAACCTTGAATTATGTAAAACACCTTTTGAATCAGACTGGGGTGCAGTATCTATGGGATATTCTGCATTTGATAACCTACCTCCTGATTTCTCAAGTTTTTTAATCGCTCACGTTGCAGAACAAGTATCTGCTTCTACAGAAAGCAATATCTGGCAAGGTAACCTTGGTGGTGCTGTTGCAGGAGAATTTAATGGATTTACCACTTTAGCTACTGCTGATGCTGATGTAATTGATGTTGCCGCTGTAGGTGGAGGAGTAAATTCAGGAAATGTAATTGCTGAATTAGGAAAAATTGTAGATGCTATACCAAGCACATTATACAATAAAGATGATATGTTTATCTATGTATCACAAAATATCGCTAAAGCATATGTAAGAGCTTTAGGTGGTTATGCTGCTTTATCTAATGTTGCAGGAACTGAAAATGTAGGTTCTGTTGGTGCAAATGGTATCGATGGCAGAGGAACACTATGGTATGGTGGAGGTGAAAACCTTTCTATCGATGGTGTAAAAATCTTTGTTGCTAATGGATTACCAAATAACTATGCAATGGCTGCTCAAAGAAGTAATTTATACTTCGGAACAGGATTAATGTCTGACTATAACCTAGTTAAATTAATCGATATGGCTGACATAGATGGTAGTAAAAATGTTAGAGTAATAATGAGATTTACTGCAGGAGTACAATATGGAATAGGTTCTGAAATAGTTCTTTATTCTTAATAAATAAATTAACCAAAATAAGGGTAGGTGGGTAAATGCCTACTTACCCTTTTTTAATAAAAAAAAATAATTATGGCTTGTACATTATCTACCGGAAGAAAAGTCCCGTGTAAAAGTGCCTTTGGAGGCATAAAAAGTGTATATTTTGCAGATTTTGGTAGTTTAACTGCTGTAACTGTGGATTCTACTACTAAACAAGTAACTACTTTAACAGGTAGTCCAACTTGGTATGAATATGATGTAAAAGGTAATTCTTCTTTAGAAAGTACTGTAACAAGTTCTAGAGAAAATGGAACTACTTTTTTTACACAAACTTTAAATTTAACTTTAACTTACTTAGATGCTAAAACTCAAGCTGAAATTCAAGTGCTTGCAGTAGGTAGACCTTATATTGTGGTTGAAGATTATTATGGAAACCAATTTTTATGTGGATTCGAGAATGGATGTGAATTGACTTCAGGAACTACGGTTACTGGGGCTGCCGCAGGAGACCTCTCAGGATTTACTATGGTGTTTGAAGCGATGGAAGAAACAGCACCATATTTCCTAGATTCAGGATTAGTAACTGGCGATGCTACACAAATCGACCCAACAGCATAATCCTAATTTATATATTTGAAATTAAGCACTCTTATGGGGTGCTTTTTTTTTGATTTTTAATTTCTGCAAAATAAGTTAATTAATACGTTATATAGGTAATGATAGTTTTTACTACAACAACATCAGCACAAACATTTAAAATAATTCCAAGAACATATGGAGCTGACTTTACTATGTCTATTACAGACGATAGTACTAATATTCCTGTTTTTTATGAGATTAACAATGCAATCACTGATGTTAATTATTTAAAATTTTCACAGGCATTTAGTCCTGTATTGGTTGAAGGTCATTTTTACGATATTAGATTATACACAGATTATAATTTTTGGAACACTAATTATTTATTATGGGAAAATGATAATAGTTTATGGAATGTTGATAGACCTACAGATGCCACTATATATAGGGATAGGATTTTCTGTACAGACCAACAAATTGACCAAATAGAAGATGAATATTACGATATAAATTTGGATAAGTATAAGACTTTTAATTCCTTTGATAATACATATAAGGTATTTTAATTATGAAAAAAAATAGAAAAAGAGATAATTTAGGTAGGTTTACTAAAAATAGGTCAGAGTTTAGCTTTGTAAATTTAGCAACTTATACTAGTCCTGAAATTGTAGAGGTCAAAAATAAAGAGTGGGTAAAATATGGTATTGATAACAACTATTTCCAATTTTTAATTGACAGATACAATGGTAGTCCTACAAATAATGCCTGTATTAATGGAATAAGTCAACAAATTTATGGCAAAGGTTTAAATGCAACTGATGCTAGTGACAAACCAATGGAATACGCACAAATGATAACATTATTAAAACCTGAAATGGTGCAAAAAATATGTTATGATTTAAAATTAATGGGGCAAGCAGCCATACAAGTAATTTATTCAAAAGATAGAAATAGAATTGCACAATGTGAGCATTTTCCTATTGAAACATTAAGGGCTGAAAAAGCTGATGATAAAGGCGATATAAATGGTTATTATTATTTTAATGATTGGACAAAAATCAAACCATCTGATAAACCATTAAGGATACCTGCATATGGTACAAGTAATGAAAATATAGAAATATATTATATAAAACCTTATAAGGCAGGATTTTATTATTATTCTCCTGTAGATTATCAAGGTGGATTACAATATTGCGAATTAGAAGAAGAAATCTCTAATTACCATTTAAACAATATAATGAATGGTCTTGCACCATCTATGCTTATTAACTTTAATAATGGTACACCAAATCAAGAACAAAGAGAATTAATTGAACAACGTATAGCACAAAAATTTTCAGGTTCAAGTAATGCAGGTAAATTTATATTAGCTTTTAACGACAACAAAGATAGCCAAGCAGAAATTACACCTGTACAATTATCAGATGCACATAATCAATATCAATTTTTAAGCGACGAATCAACTAAAAAAATATTAGTAGCACATAGGGTGGTAAGTCCAATGTTATTAGGTATAAAAGATAATTCAGGTTTAGGAAATAATGCTGATGAAATTAAAACAGCATCCTTACTTATGGATAATACAGTTATTAGACCATTTCAAGAATTATTAATAGGATGTTTTGACAAATTACTTGCCTATAATGATATTGCTTTAAACCTTTATTTTATTACACTACAACCATTAGAGTTTACTGAGGTTGACCCTACTATCCAAAATGAAGAAACAATTGAGGAGGAAACAGGGGTTAAGTTATCAGAAGAAGAATTAAAAATGATTGATGGCAAAAGGGCATACCAAACAAAAGAAGAAGCTGAAAAGGTTGCCAAAGAAAAAGGTTGTAATGGTTCTCACGAACACGAAGTCAATGGTGAGATTTGGTATATGCCTTGTATTAACCACGAAACTTTAAAAAGTCCTTGTTGGGATGGTTATATAAAACGTGGTACCAAAATTAAAGATGGTAAAGAGGTTAATAATTGTGTAAAGGCAAAACAAGAACTTTCAGAGGATGAGGTTGAAGTTGTTTTAGGTTCTTTAGCAAGTAGTGCCACAAAGATGGATGAAAAATATGTTTTTGTAGATGAAGTGGGTGAGGATGAAAAAGTAAATAATGAAGATTGGGCAAATTATTTAATTAAAGAAAAAAAATCAACCTTAAGTAAAATAAGAGATGTTTTAGGTTTAAAGAGTGCTAGTGAAGATAATGTTGGAAGTGTCAATGATGGTTCAGCTTTTAGCTCCTTAGACAGCAAAAATGGTTTATATAAAATTAGATATAAATACGCTGAGGGAATGAAAAAAAGTGGTAATTCAAGACCATTTTGTACAGAAATGATGAGATTATCTAATAGTGGTTTAGTATGGAGATTAGAAGATATTGACAATGCTAGTTTTGGCAAATTAGTTGTCGAAAATGGAAAAGGAGTTAGAAAAGATGAAAACGTAAATACAGATTTTAGACATAAACCAGATTTACCTTATAATATTTTTGAATTAAAAGGAGGAATATATTGTCAACATAAATGGGTAAAGGTATTGTATAGGTTAGTAAGTAATACAGAGGTTTCTGAAAATTTAGATAATTATAAAAAAGTTAGAAGTATACCTAAATATGCACAAAAAAATCCAAGAGGAAGTAAAAAGGCAGGTATAGCAACAGATGAACAAAAAGGAAGAGGAGCTTATCCAAAATAAATAATAATTATGGCACAACCACTATTTATAAATAGAACAGATTTAATTCGTAATTCCATAATAGATGGAAATGTAGATACGAACAAATTTATATATTTCATAAAAATTGCTCAAACAATACATATCCAAAATTATTTAGGTACTGAATTATATGAGGAATTTGAGAATATGATAACAGCAGGAACATTAACTGAACAAGCCAATCCAAATCATTATAATTTAATGATTGATTATATACAACCTATGTTAATATGGTTTGCTCAAGTGGATTATATACCATTTGCTGCTTACCAAATTAAAAATGGTGGAGTTTTTAAACATAGGTCAGAAAATAGCGAATCAGCTTCTAAAGATGAATTAGATTATTTAGTAGCAAAGGCAAGGGAATACGCAGAATATTATACAAGAAGATTTATTGATTATATGAATTTTAATCAATCAACTTTTCCAAAATATTATCAAAATACTAATAACGATATTGACCCTAGTCAAGATGCACTATTTAATGGATGGATATTATGAGATATAAACCAAAAGAAAAAAATATACAAAAACTAAAAATGTTTTTAAAGAAACAAGAAAAAAATAAAAAATAACTATGGCTACTTTATATAATACAAGAATTTCGGATACTTATCCTGGTTTGATTAAAACAATAGATAACCTTGCTATTAATGCTACATTAAGAGAACTTACTGATGGTACAGGAAACGCTTCAGGATTGTTTCTAAACAATGCAGGAGATTTTAAAGTAACTGCTATTTTAGAGTTTGGTTCTTTAAAAGATACAGGAGAAAATATAATTATAAGCAAATTTGTAGATGCTGCAGATGGTATTGGTAATAACGACAACGATATTACTATTCCTACAACTGCTGCAATAATTGACTATGTAGCTGCACAAATTACTGCTGAAGATTTAGATTTTACAGGAGACACAGGTTCAGGACAAATAGATTTAGATTCGCAAATATTTGCTATTGGTGGTACAACTAATGAAATAACTACGGTTGCTTCTGGTCAATCTTTAACATTTTCTTTAGATTCAACAGGTGTTAATTTACCTAACAATTCAACTGCAATTACTCAAACAGCAGGAGATAACTCAACTAAAATTGCTACAACATCTTATGTAGATACTTTAGATGCTGCAAGTGACCTGGATTTTTCAGGTGATAGTGGAACAGGTGATGTTAATCTAAATGCACAAACATTAGCAATTACAGGAACAACAAACCAAATAGAATCAACTGCTTCTGGTCAAGGATTAAGTTTAAATTTCCCAACATCAGGAGTTACATTACCAAATGGTTCAGTAGCTACTACACAAAGTGCAGGAGATAATAGTACAAAAGTAGCCACAACTTCTTATGTTGATACACTTGATGCAGCTTCAGATTTAGATATAACTGATGGAACAAATACAGGAGATGTCAATTTAAACACTCAATCTTTAAGTATTTTAGGAACTACTAACGAAATAGATAGTGTTGTAAGTGGTCAAAGCGTTACCTTAGGGCTACCTAATCAAATTAATGTAAATGTACAGGGAAACCTTACAGGAAACGTTACAGGCGATGTTACAGGCGATTTAACAGGTAATTCAGCAGGTACACATACAGGTGCAGTTGTAGGAAATGTAACAGGAAATGTTACTGGAAATGTAACAGGGGATTTAACAGGCAACGCAGATTCAGCTACTAAATGGCAAACTGCAAGAGATTTATCAGTTTCAGGTGAAGCAACAGGAACTATATCTAGTGTAGATGGTACAAGTAATGTTAGTGGTGCTTTGACATTAGACAATAATTCAGTTACAGGTAAATTTTTAACAGGATTAACTTCACCAACTGCTTCAAGTGTTTTAGCAACTGATACAATAGTTCAAGGATTTGGAAAATTACAATCACAAGTAAATGGTTTAGCAGGTGGTTTAAGGTTTATAGGAAGTTGGGATGCAGATACAAATTCACCTGTATTAAATGATGGTGGTGGAGAATCAGCTTCAGGTACTACAACAGGTGTTGCTACAAATAAATTAATAGATAGTAATGCTTCTTTTACTTCTGCAGTTTTAAATGATAAAGTAGTAAATCAAGTAGATGGTCAAACAGCTACTGTAAGTGCAGTAGATAATGGTCAACAACTTACATTAAGTGCTGATATAATGTTAAGTGGTGAAGCATACACAATAGACAACTCACCTTATATAACACAAGGACATTATTATGTTGTTAGTAATGGTGGTGCTACAGATTTAAATGGTATTAGTTCTTGGTCTATTGGTGATTGGGTTATTGCAGGTGCAAACAATGAGTGGACTAAATTAGACCATTCACAAG
>Ga0208134_1000302_pt1 | contig 32292 bp, 44 predicted proteins | sample VirMetDEL_Mar_31_FD_184515 | JGI IMG/M metagenome (GOLD analysis project Ga0208134, IMG submission 184515) | Aqueous microbial communities from the Delaware River and Bay under freshwater to marine salinity gradient to study organic matter... | ecosystem: Environmental > Aquatic > Marine >...
CTGAGTGGATGATGCAGATTAGACCTATAATAGTAGATGAAGATTTCACTATACTTTGTGGTAATATGAGATACCGAGCTTGTATTGATTTAGGTTATAAGAAAGTTTGGACTAAGCAATATGTTACTCTTACAGAAGAGCAAAAGAATGAGCTGATTCTGAAAGATAATATTAGTAGTGGAGATTGGGCAGAGGATATGTTAGAGGCTGAGTGGAAAGATACTGCATATAAAAAATGGATGGGAGCTAACTCCGTATCGTATGATGACCTTGACTATGAGGACTTAGTATTAGATATGGATAAGATGGAGAGCAATGTTAAGCGTAGCATACACCTAAAGATTAATAACCATAAACAAGAGATTACCGATATGCTTAAATCACTTAGAGATGATGGGGTGTACATAGGTAAGGTCTTTATTGATGCACTAACTAATGAAAAGAATAAACCTTTATCCGATTGAACACAATGTTAAGATAGGTAATGTATGCGAATACATAGAGCCTAACATAACAGAAGATTGTTTGTTTTATGTTGATGATGAATTAGTAGGATTCTACATAAGAAACGTAAGTAAATATTCTCAAAAATTACCCTCGTTTTTAGCAATAGCAGACCAAGAGTTCAGAACAAAGAGAGTGCCGAAAAGCACAATGAAGAGGGCATCCGGTTTACACGATGCTGATTCAGAGGTATTACAATATTCAACCATACTTGGAAGCGTAGCACCAAGACATCATATGAGGCGACCTTACGCTACAATTAGTTCCGTGCATCAAAAGAAGTCAGCAAGACCGTTTATCAAGAGTATGATGCTTACCTGCTTAGAGGGGCAAAAGATAATGAAAGAGATAGCACCTGAGATATATAATAGGCAGATGCAGTTATTCTCTGATGTACAAGATAAATGGAAGTTTGCAAATATGTACACATCAACAATATCTAACTATAATATATCAGCACCTTATCATATTGATAATGCTAACATTAAAGGTTCGGTAAATATGATATTCACTAAGAGGAATAATAGTAAAGGTGGTTGCCTAACTATACCGGACTACAACATAACTATTGAGAGTTGTGATAATTCTATGATAGTATATCCGGCTTGGAGAAACGTACACGGAGTAACTCCTATTATACCACTTAAAGATGGGGGTTATCGTAACTCACATATATTCTATCCACTTAAAGCATTCCTCAATGAGCATATTTGATGTTAAAAGTATTAACCGGAATATAGTACGTTGGGAGGACTATCTTTATAAACCTACACCGGTGGAACAGATAGGCGAGATATGGTTTAAGAGGGAAGATATGTTTGCACCTTTAGGATATGATGGTGTGAACGGAAGTAAGCTAAGGCAATGTATATGGCTTGTAAATGATTGGGTAAAGAAGAAGAACATTAGGGGGGTGGTATCCGGTTCCGTAGTTGGTTCTCCACAACACCCTTTCATAGCATCTACTTGTAAGCATTACGGAATAGGATGCTTGATAGCTACCGGCTCTAAGAACCATCAAGAACATTTAAATATGCAGATGGCACAAGAGCTTGGAGCTAAGTTCTATGTAGCTAAGATTGGTTATGCAAGAGCATTACAGAGTATATCATTTAAGTTAGCTAAGCAGTTAGATAATCACGAGGTATTAGAAACGAATATAACAGTTGATGAAAGACTAAACCCTGCATATAGAATAGAAGAGTTCCATAGGGTTGGTGCAGAGCAAGTAAAGAACATACCTAACAATATAGAAACGATTATCATTCCGTGTGGTAGTTGTAATTCTGTTGTATCTATATTATACGGAATACATTTATTCAAGCCGAAAGGACTTAAGAATATTGTGCTGATGGGCATAGGTAATAATGGTAGCTTCAACATAGATTATATACCAAGAAGATTGAGTATAATCGGAAAGGTCTTAGGTAAAGATGTACACTCTGATTTTAGCTTCAAGAATGGTAAATATAATATGGTGCATCACAATTTAAACGGCACCGGTTATTGCACATATTCTGATATTATGCCATACGATTATCACGGCTTAATATTCCATCCTCGGTATGAGGGAAAGTGTATGAATTACATACAAGAAAACAAAGAAAAGTTTAAGAAATATTGGAACAAAAATACCCTATTTTGGGTAGTAGGAAACAAGCCTATAGCTACAAAGCTATTCGTTTAATTTAAGCTACAAAAGAAGCTCTCTAAGGAACGAACTACCCTTTGTGGTATATAGTGTTAAGAAAAGAAAGATAAGGAAAACACCTATGGATATGAGTAATACAGAAGCACTCTCAGAAAAGCAAGTCATTGGACGTTGGTCTGAAATTAACAAAGAAAATGAGGTCAAAAAGTTAGAGTACGGAATGGACTTTCGACTACCGATTTATCGTAGAGAAGTGTTCCTTAGATTTTATGAATTTCATCTGAAATATAACGCACACCCGGGAGCAGTTTACTACACATTTGATTACATATTTGATACGTTAGAACTTACACAAGAACAAAGATTATGGTTCACTTTTATTAATGGATGTTCACAGAATGTAGTCAGCACATATATGATATTTATTCAGTTTCCTGACCTGCAAGATATTGATATGTCAGAGCTTAGAAAGTGGTTTAGAGAACACTACACTAAAATAGGTTGGGATACTGATAGACGTTATCACAAAAACGTATTCGAAGATTGTGTACAGAATTACATAGATGTATTAGGAGGCAGAACGCAAGAAGAGTTATTCTCAGAGTTATGCAATACAGATGATAAGTATAAGAACTTTGGTAGGGTGTGGTCTTTTGTAATGAACAAATTTTACACATTCGGCAGGTTAGCCACGTTCTCATATTTAGAATATCTTAGGATAGCCGGTCTTAATTTAGATTGTGATAGCTTATTCATAGATAATATTACCGGAAGTAAGTCGCATAGGAATGGCTTATGTAAGGTCTTAGGAAGAGATGACTTAGATTGGCATAACAATATTGTAAAGTATTCTGAGAACACCCTTAAATGGCTTGAGAGAGAGGGTAAGAAGCTACTGCAAGATGCTAACGAAAGAATTAATCATAAAGACGTATCATATTTCACATTGGAATCTACTTTATGTTGTTACAAAGGATGGCATAGAAAGAATAGAAGATACCCTAATGTATACAATGATATGTTTAGAGATAGGATAGTATATGCAGAAAAGAAGTGGGGCATAAGATTAGATATATTTTGGGATTGCAGACAAGATTGTTTACCGGCTCATCTTCTGATAGAGAATAACCCTAATGATTACGGAATCAAACCACAGAAACAAAATCACTATCGTAAGTACGGTGAAGTTATTATGATGGATAGGGAATGGGATTGCTTCGAGAATAAATATAACGAATACATAGACAGATGAATATATTAATCATAGGTAATTGTGGGGTTGGTAAAACGTGGGTAATGAAGAAGCTCATAGAACAACACAATATGAAGTTAAGAGGCAAATTAGGGATGTTTAAATTTCACTACAATGAAGATATAACAATAGTAGGGAAATATGATGGTAGCACATTCGAGGGAAGCGATAAATTATCTATGGCAGTAATGAGAGATGTAGACACATTTAAAACGTGGTGTGATGCAAAGAGTGGTATTGTAGTAGCTGAGGGAGATAGGTTTATGAATAAAAACTACATAGACAAGATGAGGCCTCTAATAATACAAATACAAGGTAACGGAGAGGCAGGAAGAATAATGAGAAAGAGTGAGCAAACAGAAAGACATTTAAAGGCTATAAATACAAGAGTAAGTAATATATCAAAACAGTTCGGTATAGTAAAAGTATATGATTCAAATCATTGTCTTAAATTAATCAATAAGCAAATAGATGAAAGAAGAAAGTTACAAAAAGTTACAAGGTAAAAAAGGGCAGTTCTTAGAGGCTCTTACTAAGGCACTTGGCATTGTTACTACTGCATCTAAGATAAGTGGTATAACAAGGCAGTCGCATTACCGATGGATGCGTGAAGATGATGAATACAAACAAGCCGTAGATGATATAGATAATATGGTTCTTGATTTTGCTGAGAGCTCATTACATACATTAGTAGGGGAGAACAATGTACCTGCAACAATATTCCTACTTAAGACTAAAGGTAAAGGTAGAGGATATGTTGAAAGGTCTGATATTAATATTGGCTCGGCAGAACGTATTAAGATAGACATAGTTCCTTTTGATGAAGAACCCGAAGATTAAACTATTTAAGAAGCAGTTAGAGTGCTTTAGATACCTTGAGGATGATGTTACTACTGAGGTCTTATTTGGTGGTGGTGCAGGAGGTAGTAAAACCTTTACCGGTTGCCTATGGCAAATAAGTAGGAGGTTAAGATACCCGGGAACAAGGTCTGTAATAGGCAGGTCTAAATTAAAGAATCTTAAAGCCACTACACTAAACACATTCTTTGAGGTAGCACAAGAATATTGTGGACTCACTCCGGATGTTGATTTCAGATATAATGCATCTGATAGCACAATCACATTCTACAACAAATCAGTAATATACCTTAAAGACTTATTTCTATATCCATCAGACCCATTGTTTACTTCATTAGGTGGGTTAGAGATTACGGATGCCTTTATAGATGAATCTGCTGAGGTAACAGAGAAAGCAGTAAACGTACTTAATAGTCGTATTAGATATAAGTTAGATGAGTATAATCTGATACCTAAAACATTGCTCACTTGTAACCCATCAAAAGGGTGGTTGTATAGCAAGTATTATAAGCCATCATTAGCTAACGACTTACTACCATATCAAAAGTTCGTTAAATCACTTGTAACGGATAATAAGGCTATATCTAAACACTACCTAAAACAATTAGAGAAGTTAGATAAGATAAGTAAAGAGAGGTTACTATTCGGTAATTGGGAATACGTAGATGATGATGCTTTATTATTTGAGTATAATAGCCTACAAGATATGTTTACTAATTCATATGTGCAGGGTGGTACTAAATATATTACCTGCGATGTAGCTCGGCTTGGAGCTGATAAGAGTGTGATTATATTATGGGATGGTCTTAGAGCTGAGAAGATTGAAAGTATAGACAAAAACACTATACCGGAGATAATAGCCAAAATCGGTAATTTAAGAGCTGAACACAATATACCTAATAGTAAGATAGTGATTGACCAAGATGGTGTAGGGGGTGGTGTTGTAGATGCCTTTAGTGGGTGTGTAGGGTTCGTTAATGGAGGTAAGGCTCTTAAGAAAGAGAATTATGCTAATCTAAAAACACAATGCTATTTTAAGTTAGCTGAGTTAGTAAACGAGGGTAAGATATTTATAAAGGATAAGGCATACAAAGATGTTATCATAACTGAGCTTGAAGTTGTGAAGAGAGATAAGGTAGATAAGGATTCTCAGAAGTTAGCGATAGAGGGCAAAGATATACAGAAACAGAAGCTCGGTAGGAGTCCTGATTATGCAGATGCAATTATGATGAGGATGTGGTTTGAGAGCTTCGGCTCGTATGGTGAGTATGCCATAATTTAATAACTTTACAACAAATTAACCTTTGTAATATAGGATGAAGAAAGAAGTCGAAATAATAGTACCGGAAACGTGGTCGGATGTTACCTTAGAAAGATACCAAGATTATACAATTAGGGTATCCGGCTTAGAGGATGAGGATGAGATTGTTCTTAACTCTATAAGCACTTTATGTGGCATCCCTATTGATATTGTTAAGAGGTTAAAAATCAGCGATATAAAAACACTATATATCAAGTTATCTAAACTAATATCAGTACCGGTTAATAAAGAGATATTCTACAAGATAAATATCAAGGGTGTTACGTATGGCTTCCATCCTAATTTAGATGAGATGAGCTTAGGCGAGTTCGTAGATTTAGAAGAGCAAACTAAGGATGGTATTGATGGTTTCCATAATGTATTGTCTATACTTTACAGACCTATAACAGAAGAGAAAGGAAGTAACTATAACATAGAGCCGTATAACGAATTACACATTAAAAACGCACCTTTATTCAAGGATGTTAGTATTGATGTGGTAAATGGTGTTATGGTTTTTTTTTACACTTTAGGGAACAAGTGTATCAAGAATTCGAGCCGTTATTTAGAAGCGAATCTAACGAAGTATCTGCAAGGGGTAACTACGGATGGTTTAGTGTCATAGATACGTTAGCAGGAGAGGATATTCTTAGGTTCAACGCAGTAACAGAATTACCCTTTAGGTTATGCTTTATTAAGCTACAATTAATGAAAGATATATCAAGGGAAAAAAACAAGAAGAAATGATTACATACAACGGCATAATATCATACTTTAAAGAGTTCGCAGATAAGCACCTGCAAATTAATTCATTTACTCAAGGTTCGGCAGATAAGATTGACCTAAAGAAGATTAATGATTATCCGGTTCTGCATATTGATATTACCGGTACAAGCATACAAGAGAAAACGATTGTATTTAGTGTAGATGTTTATATCATAACGGCATCACAATCAGATGATGAAATAGAGAGGGTAGATGCTCTTTCAAGCACACTAATGATAATGCAAGATTTACGTGCTGAGTTCTACGAGGGTAAATATATTGTGCCTAAATTATTACTACTAAGAGGTAGTGAAGAATTAGACTGCAATCCTATCGAAGAAAGTTTTAATAATAGAGTGTATGGTTGGAGTACATCAATGAGCGTAACCGGTATTAACGAGGCTACAAGATGTTCTATTCCTTATCCATTAGAAACAAACTTATTAGAGCAATGGAATGGAGATGAATTCATACCACCTTTTGATAGTCCTTTGTTCGGCGATTATTATTGGTATAGTGCTACTGAGCAGGTTCAAGGTAAATTAACATATAATGTACTTAATAATATTGTAGCCATAGCACCTATAAAGAGTTCTAATTGGCTAACAATTCCTGCAATAGTAACTGACGTTGGGGGTGGTAAGCCTATAAATTATAATCAAGAAAGTCAAGCTATTAGATTGCAAGGGGAGGGTGCAGATTATAGAATTACTGCATCAGTACAAACACCAACAGAAAGATATACATACGTAGCAGTTAAGCTCAAGAATATTAAATCATTAGATACTGAAAACACATCACTAATTCAAGTGCTTGGAGCAGGATTGACAGATGGAATACACGTATTTATAGGAAGTCCTACCGGTGTAGAAACGAGAAGAAATAAAATATGCTTAGCTAACAGAGATGAAACATTCGTTTTAGTAGGCGATAATATATCAGATGGTGGTAACGACTACATAAGAGAAGAAACACTCTCTATAGGCTTAGAAATAGGGGGAGATGATATAAATAGTATGGTAAAGGTGGTAATGAATGGTGAGGTGGTGTTATCATCACAAATACCAACGGCTCCATTAGACGTAATCTGCATAGGAGATAATGATAATAATACACAAGCAACGTGTTCATTTGATTTTCAAGAGTTATACTTGCATAGGCATACCGGAATAGCCTCAAGATTAGATGATTTTATTAAGGTTGTAGATTGGTTAGATTACAGATAGATGGCTCAGATTAACTTAAATAATACTGCAAAGGCTCTTGACTTATACGGGAAAGAAGTTATTAAAAGAGCTAAGAGGAATCTTAAGATAAAGAAGAAAGTAGATGGTAAGTGGGTAACCACAGATAACACCGGAAAACTTGGGGCAGGGCTTTATTATAAACTGACTAAAAAAAGCAATAAGATAAACATCAAATTTGAATCGACTGCTGATTATGGTTACTTTATGGAAAAGGGTGTTCAAGGAAGATTAAGTACCAAAGCATCCGTAAAGAATTATCCGACCGGAATGACTAAGGCTAAATTCAAAAAAAAGAACTTAGCTGAGGGTGTTATAGAAGATTGGATAAGGACTAAGAAAGTGAAGCTAAGAGATAAGGACGGAAAGTTTATCCCTATGACTGATTCTAACATTAGAGGTGCATCGTATATGATAGGTAAAAGTATTGCAGAGAAAGGTCTTGGAGCAAGGAGTTTTATGGCAGATGCAATAGAACAAACTAAACGTAGATTTGTGGTATCTTTAAAAGAGGGATTGTTAAAAGATTTAAGAAACTCAATAGAAGTAAAATAGATGAGTATAATAAACTATAATTGGAACTCAGAGTCCTACGTTAAGAGTGGAAGCGAAAGGGTAATTACCTGCACTTCTAATAGTATTGTAGGTAACTTTAAATACAGATTTTATTTAGAGATTATATACGATGGGCAGACCTACTCATATACATTTAGACCGAACGCAAGTGGTTACGGATTGATAAATATTAACAAGATATTACAGAGCATAGTTCAGCCTATTTCGGTTCAACAAGTATTGACAGTTCCGGATGCAGATACGAGTTTATTGGTTAATGATTTTCAGCAGAATATTCATTCAATGCCTCACTTCAAATTTGCAGGTACCGGACACAATCCTCAATACATATCAACCGGTGGTACGACTGTGAAAAGAGTATTAGTAAAGCTTTGGGATTTCTATGCAAATAACGCAACGGATGTGCCTACAAAACAGAATGCACCACAACAGAATTACTACTACGTATTTAGTGGTCAAGGTAAGAGTACAGACCTAATAAATGAGTTATACACTAACTTTAAATTGACCGGTAATTCATCTGAATTTATTAGTCCTTTATATACTGAAAAGGTAGGAAACGGAAATATTTATTCTACCGATGTTGACCTAACTGACTACGGAACAATATCTATTTTTAATAGAACACAAGTGGTAAACGGAAGTGCAGACCCTTACAGATTATTCATAACCTATTATGATGCAGATGATAATATATTAGCACAACAAGGGTTATTAAATAGTGCCACGTATGGGGGGGAATATAATTCCGGTGCAGGGGTAACTAATGATTCTATGATACTTACATTTGGATGCTTTCCTGCTAACCTTAATAAGCTACCTGCGACTTTTAACAGACCGTCAGATTATAGTGCATTAGCATATTATTACGTAGGGTTTTTAAATTCTACTAATCAATCAAGAAGTGCATATTACAAGTTTAATGTAGTTGATAGATGTAAAAAATACGACACTCAAAGATTTGCCTATATTAACAGTATGGGGGTGTGGGAATATATCACGTTCAATAAGAAGAGAACTGATAAGCTAAGCAATAAAAAAACTGAGATTAAATCATCAGTATTTGATTATAGTAGAGCATACGCAACCATAACACCGGATGAGTATAAAGAGGGTAGTTATGTACCGGGTGTAGCACACGAAAGTAGGGTAGTAAAATCATCTAATATAAAATCATCCTTTACTATCAACACCGGCTTCCTTAAACCACACGAAATATTAAAGGTAAAAGAGATGTTCTTAGCACCTAAGATAAGCTATATTAATACTGATGGTACTGCAATAGCAGTTATTCTTACAAACCCTAATATTGATGATGTGGTCGTTTCGCATAGATACGAGCAAACTGAGTATAAACTAAACTTTGAATATTCAGTACCTAAACATAACCCTATTATATTCTAAATATGGCAATGCAATTAATAGCTTTAGATGGTAGCGATAATCAATATGAATTAGATATTGAAAAGGGTTCACCGGTAACGGCAGACTTCAATTTTAAGGATATAAAAGACCTTAAGTCGAAAGGCTCACATACCTACAATTTTAGGTTACCATCATCAGTAGCGAATGAGAAGTATTTCGGTCATTACTTTATGGTAGGTTCTTACTTTGCCGGTGCAGGTTCTTATAACCCATTCGCAAGGAGAGAAGCATATTTATTACAAGACACGATAGAGGTATTTAGAGGCTTTATTCAATTAACGAATGTGTACCTTAGAGAGGGGAATAAATATGAGTATGAGTGTATTCTATTTAGTCCTGAAGTAAACTTCTTAGATAGCTTAAAAGGGTTAAAATTTAATCAGTTAAATTACCTTGAGTGGCAACACACACTCACACCGAATAACATATACAATTCTTACGTATTAGAAGATATTGATAATGGTAATTTGATATGGTCTTTTTGGGATTACGGGATGGGGTTAGCATCTAACGATACTGCTACCGGTTATGATAATTGGTTTGGAAGTCCCGGAGGTACGTTCTTGACCTATAATGCTGAGCATATCAATATGAGATTATTACGACCACAAGCAAGGGTTAAATCTCTTATAGATAAGATAATGGAATATTCCGGTTATACTTATACATCAGCGTTCTTAGACTCGGCTTATTTCTCTAAGATATATTGTGACCTTAATTGGTCTGCAAGAGATTCTGTAAAGGTTACCGTACCGGCTCAAGATTACTATGTACAAGCTTTAAATTCTACTACACAAACAATCAATACTTATAGTGGCACTTTCAGTCAGTTGCTCGTAGCAGATACTGAGATTTCTGACGTATCTAATTCGTGGTCGCAACAATCAACGGCAGGTTACACATTTAGTAAATGGACTAATCAAAGAAGTGGTAGTTATGTAGTTACGATGGAAGCTGATGTTACCTTTGCTACACCACAAGTAGATGGTAATATGGGCTTTGCTATATACAAGAATGCTGACTTTAGTTCAATACCTTATGCTTATGAATACGTAGGGAACGGCTCTCAATATGGGCAACAAGTAACCGGTGGTACAGTTACTTTCAGTACAACGATTAACACACAATCAGTAGGAGATGAGTTCTTTTTTGCGTGGTGGAATAGCGACTTAGTACCGGAGATGGGTGTTACTATTGCTAACTTTAAAATCGTTATCAATGCAGTAAATACTCAAGGCACGAGTAATCAAGTTTACGTACCAAATTTGTTTGGCGACTTATCTTGTGAAGCGTGGATGAGAGGTATTATGCAGAAGTTCAATTTAGTAGTAGTACCGAATAAGAATGATTCTAAGAATTTATTGATAGAACCATACAACGATTATACTGATAGTGGCACAACAAAAGATTGGTCTAATAAGATTGATTTTAAGAAAGATGTACAGATTATACCACCAACAAAATATAGTGGCAGAAAGGTTGTTTTTAGTGACGAACAGAAAGGCGATTATGTATCTGAAACATTGGGCTATAATAACGTAGATGAGTTCGGATATGGCTCTTATATTGAGCCGGGCATACAAAATCAATTTAGCGAAAAGAACACACAATTTAAAACGATATTTAGTCCTACAATTAACTATCCACTTAATGGGATGAATACTGATTTAGGCTTCTATTCTTGTGCAAGGTTCGGTATTAATAATGGTGTTAAAAAGAACGTAGGAGGAATGTGTTTATCATTCTATCACGGAACGCATAGTTTACCTACTAATAAGGTGTATAAATTGAATTATGCAAACACCGGAGAGAGTGGTTCATTTGATGGTGCAGATAGAACATTAGTACCTTTCTTTAGCGAGTATGATAAGAAGAATTTTACACAAGCACAATCGACAGATACATTCTCAATAAATTGGCATACGGGTATATTTGTTCCGGTCTGCGAATGGGATGCATTAGCGTTTAAAGGCTCAGTAAAGAAATATTGGGCAAATTACATATTAGATAACTTCAATGTCAATAGTAGGATGTTATCCTGCCATATGAGATTGACACCACGAGATATAGCTGACTTTACCTTTGGAGATGTTATCACTATAAACTCACAGAACTATAAGATAAACTCTATTAAAGGCTACCCAATATCGAGTACCGGAGTATGTAAGGTAGAGTTATTAGCTACGTTTGAATCTATTAATGTGCCTATTGTAGTAGGAGGGGGTGGAACAAGCTCGACAGACCCATTCGGTGGCTTTATAGAGTGTCCTTATGAACCGGTGTTTTTTAACATATATACCGGCATAGGAACATTCAACAATACTACACTTGGAACTACACAAGATATTACTCAAGATTGTTGCGTATCATTCGGCTTGTATTGGAATGAAGATAATGATAAATGCTATAACGCACCACCTGATGATAACGACTCGCAACCACCTATTGGAGATGGAACGATAGGAAGTGATGACAATACTGACTTAGACGATAATACTATTACCGGTGGTGGTGGTGGTAATGGATGGGGACAAGATAGTATGACGATAGAATACTTATACAACCACGATATTAAGGGTAAAGAAAATGAGTTGTATAAACCGGATGAACATATCATTAAAGGAGATAAGAATAAGATTAAAGAAATGACTAAGCGAGTAGCTATTTTTGGTAGTCAAAATGATGTAGGTTTAAATGTTAGAACATCTACAATTAATGGTAATGAAAATCAGATTAGAACTATACAATCTAATCAAACATTATTTACAGAGAATGTAACTTTTAGCACCACAATAAATGATGTAGTAATAACCGGTGATAATGCTATCGCACGGATAAACGGAGATAGAATACAATCTGTAAAATTACCTAATACTACACCGGTTGCAGGTACATCGCAGAGAGGCGAGTTTATAGTCAAGTTTAGGACTGATGGTAATTACGTAAACAATCCTGTAGGGCAGTATGGTTTGATAGAATTTACTAATGGTAAATATAATTCAATAGCTAATAAAGATGCTATAAGGTTTTCAGATAAATCAAACATAATAATTTCTACTGAACTAATTGGTGTTTCAGAGATACCGGTTGATAATGTGTTCTCTACTAAAGCGTTGATAAGAAAGACCTTTCAAGTATCACAATATATTGTGCCGAATGTATTAAGCTCAAGTACAGAATTTTCAGATATATCTACTGCATTAGGTAGCGTTGATTATAGTATATATCCTTTGCTGAAAATACCTTATACTACTGAACAGAGTGGTATTGCATTTAATGTGTTTACTGATAGATATAGAGATGCAATTAATTGGACTCTTAAGGTATCATACGAAACTACACCATTAGCGAGTGGTACATTAAATATTATACCTTATCCTCCGTATTTAGCAGACTGTGAATTGTGGCTTGATGCCTCTAACGAAGCAAGTGTCATAGTTAATGGTAGCGATGACGTACAAGAGTGGAAAGATATATCCGGACAGACTAATCACGTTTTACAAGCATCATCCACCTACAAGCCTAAATATCGTAGAGATAATTGGGATAAACCTTACATAGATTTTGACGGCTCAAGTGCTAATTTAACAAGCACAGATGTAGACCTGCGTAACCTATTCAATTTTAACAATACATTTGTGGTGGTATATAAATCTGATATAACAACGGCAGAGTATTACGGACAAGTTCTTGTAGGGGGTAACACAAATAATAGCTTTGCAGTAAGGTGTGGTCTAAGAGTAAATGCAAACGGAAACGGAGGGGCAGGTGGTTCTGATTCTATTACATTTAGTAATCAAATTTCGACTACTAATTTCAATGCTTGTAATATACCTAATGCCGGTGTAACTAATTATAGTATAGCAGTAGGGAGAAAGACCGGTACGACTTGTCAGGTGTTTGATGGTAACGGAAACACAGATACAGAATCTAACGGAATAAACCAAAACTCTATTGCAAGGTTCTGCATAGGGGGTTCTTCGTATAACGGAACAAGTGATATTGCAGAATTTAACGGAAGAATATACGAGGTATTTGCCTATGCAGATGCTAAGTCAGACGCAGAAATAGAAAAAATAATATCTTACTGTAAGACGAAATGGAATATACAATAACAGACACAGAGGCAAAGAATATTGATGTAGAGCTGATATTCAAATTAGATGCTTTAGACAATCATATGCAAGAGGGTATAAGCATTATAACACCACTTATAGACGTTCTGAGCGACTTTAAATACATTTATGAGCCAAAGGCTATATTAGATTATTATAGTCGCTTAAAAAGGAATTATGAAGCTCGTAAATCAGAATGGTTAAATAGAGAAAAGCTATGGCAGACAAACTAATATTTGAGATGGAGATTGAGGCTAAGATGGATAAAGCCTTAGATGAAGTCAAAGAAGTAAATAAGAATACAAAAGAGATAAACGAGAATTTATCAGACATAAAGAAGTCGGGTAAAATAGCTGAGAAAGGTCTTAAAGGTATTGCTAAAGGGTTTAAGGGAATAGGCTTAGCTATGAAAGCCGGTGGTTTCTTTTTGATTACTGAGGCATTTAAATTCCTTAAAGATATAATGATGCAGAATCAAAGGGTTATGGATGGTGTTACCATAGCTACCGAGGCTCTATCTCAAGTATTTAATGTATTAGTAACGACTGCGTTAGATTTAGGAAGTTCAATCGTAGATGCGTTCTCTAACCCTCAAGAAGCAGTAGAGGGATTGTGGGATGCTATTAAGGAGAATATAGTAAATAGATTTGAGGGGTTTATTGACTCATTTAAAGCTTTAGGTAAAGTTATAGAGGGTGCATTCTCATTAGATTGGGATTTACTGAAAGAGGGTGCATCAGACTATGGTACTTCATTAGTGCAAGTATATACCGGTTTAGACGAAGTTCAACAAGCAGAGGCTTGGGAGCTTATGAAAGATGGTGTTAATACGATAGTAAAGACCGGAACAGAAGCAGTTAATACGGCTACTAAAATAACTGAGCTTCGTAATGCAGTTAAGCAGTTAGAAGCAGACCAAAGATTATTAAATTTTACTTACCTTAAAGAGCAAGAAACTCAACGACAAATAAGAGATGATATTAGCAAGACTTTTGAGGAAAGAATGGAAGCTAACAAGTTATTAGGAGAATCTCTTGAAAAGCAATTAGAAGATGAGAAAGCTATATTAGATGAAAAGCTAAAATTAGCTAAATTAGAGTCTGATGCTGATACTGAAAATGTAGATAAGAAAGCAGAGGTAACAAATGCCTTAGCAGAATTGGCTGACCTTGAAGAGAGAATAAACGGATTCCGGTCTGAACAGATTGTAAATAGGGTTGCCTTAGAGCAAGAACAGAAAGAGGCTTTAGACGAGCTAAAATTAGCTGAGATGACAGAAAAGGAAGCTGAGTTTGAGGCCTTAAAACAAGAGTACGAGGCGAAATTAGAATTAGCAAGAAAGGCAGGGGTAGATACATTAGAGATAGAGAAACAATATGAGCTATCCGTTAAAGATTTAAAGCTTAAGAATCAAAAAGAAATAGACGATGAATTAGCTAAACAAAAAGCTGAGCAAGATAAGATAGATGCTAAAGCACAAAAAGACAAATTAAAGGCAGAAGAGTTCCAAGCTAAGTCTAAAATTGATATGCAGAAAAAAGCGTATGGTATGGCTAAGGGTTTATTTGCAGAGAATGAAAAAGTGCAAAAAGCATTCGCATTAGGAGAGATAGGTATTGATACTGCAAAAGCTATATCAAGCCTTACGGCTAACTCAGAGGGTAACCCTGCAAACGCACTTACATTTGGTGGTGCAGGTATATTGCAATTTGGTGTAGGTATGCTTAGAATATTAGCTAATATAAAATCGGCTAAATCATTACTAAGTGGCAAAGGCTCGACACCGAGTACAGACTCCGGAGGTGGTAGTGCAGGGGCAGGAGCTTCTACATCAGCACCAACACCTACACAAGCACAAGAAGTGCCACAATTCGACTTAGCAGGGAGCGTAGATATGTTCCAACAACAACCGGTTCAAGCATTTGTTATACAACAAGATGTTCAAGACCAAACTGAATTAAATCAACAAATACAAAACAGAGCAACATTATGACAAAGATTGTAGAGTTAATTATCGATGAAGATAATAAAGAGAACCAAGATGGTGTATTCGCTATTTCGTTAGTAGAACAACCGGCAATAGAATCTGACTTTATTGCACTATCTAAAGAAGAAAAGCAGGTAGAGGTTCAGTTCCAAATGCAAGACAAAGAGAAGCAATTATTGACCGGTGCAGTCTTGATTCCTAACAAGCAAATATTAAGGATAGATAGGGAAACGAATTCAGACTATTATGTTTACTTTTCAAGGGATACTATTCGTAAAGCCTCTGAGCTATTTATGATGAATGATAATCAACATAATCACACCTTACACCATAAGTCTGATTTAAACAATCTGACCGTAGTAGAAAGTTGGTTAAAAGATAGCAAGATAGACAAGTCAGTACAATACGGCTTTTCAGATTTACCTATCGGTACGTGGTTCGTATCAGTAAAGGTTAATGATAAATCGGTGTGGGATAATTACGTTAAGACCGGTAAGGTTAAAGGTTTCTCAATAGAGGGCTATTTTACTGATAAGACTGAGCTAAGCGAAGATGAATTAACCCTGCAAAAGATTAAGGAAATAATTAAAAGAGGATAAATACTAACTTTACGTTAGTTCTATCTTTGTATAGATGAACATTAATCAATTTTTTAAAATGGCAAATAGCAAAAAAGTACTTAATTCTATTCGCACTATGTTAGGGATGGAGGAAGAAATCGAATTCATTGCAGAGGCAATGTTAGAAGATGGAACCAAAATAGCTACTGATATGGATGCGTTTCAAGAGGGTGCTATGGCTTATGTTATTTCGGAAGATGGAGAGAAGATGCCATTACCTACCGGTTCTTATAAGACACAAGATGGTGTTGAAATGGAAGTTGTAGATGGCGAGGTTAAAGCAATATCCCAAGAGGAAGAAGTTGAAGAAACGGAAGCCGGAAAGGATAAAGAAAAGCCTTATAAAAAGGGTGAAGAAGAGGAAGAAATGTCCTCTGATGCTGAGCTTGACTTATCTGCATTTGCAACGAAAGAACAATTAGTCGAAGCACTAAGTTCGTTACACACGGAGTTATCAGAAATGATTTCAAAGGTAGTAACTGAAAATGAATCTCTAAAAGAAGATTTAGAAAAAGTATCAAAATTATCGGCAGTAAAACCGGTTACACATTCACAAACAAATTTATCTACGAACAAGCATATTATCGAGACCGGTAATAAGAGTTTAGATATGATATTAAACCTAAAAAACAACAATTAAATGGCACAGAAGAAATATAACTTCGACATTACAGTTACCGGCGATTCATACGCAGGTATATTGGCATTGCCTTATGTAACTCCGGCAGTAAACACGGCTAACTCTATTGCAGATGGTTTAGTACGTAGAATGGATGGTGTTACTCACAAGGCAGTAATTAAGCAATTAGTAGATGATGGAGGTTCTCTACAATTAGCAGGTTGCGACTTCAACGATGGAGCTTCATTAACCCTTAAAGAAAGAGTATTGACTCTATCTGATTTGATGGTAAATGAGCAAATTTGTCGTAAGACTATTTATCCAACTTGGGTATCTACTCAAATGAATTCTCGTAATGCAGATATTCAAGCGAATTTTGCAGACTTTTTGATGAGTGTAGTTGCAGATAACGCAGGTGCAGGTATCGAGAGAGGTATTTATAGAGGAATTAACTTTGCATCTAACGATGTACCGGGATTCTTATCTGATGATGGTATATTTGATAATGCAGGTTTTACAAACTCTAAGCTAAAAGGTGCTTCATACGTTAGAACACGTAATGTTACTAACACTACTAACGCACCACTTGACGCAATTAACATAGCTAAGAACTTAGAGTTAGCTTACAATCAAGCAACAACTGATTGTCCTGCTATTTTAAGAGCTCAAGATATTCAGTTTGTAGTATCTCCACAGACTTACGCATTCTACTCTCAATACTTAGCAGTAGCCGGTGGTAATGGTTACATCAATCAAGTTTCTAATCAAGATTTTGCACAACTTACATACTTAGGAGTTCCTTTAAAGGTAGCTCACGGAATGTTCGATGGAGCTATCATCCTTACGAGAGCAGAGAACTTAGTTGTAGGTACTAACTTAGGTACTGACTTAACTGATGCTACAATGATACCTGCGTACCAATACGATGGTTCTGATAACGTACTTGTAACTATGCGATTCGGTCTTGGAATGCAGTCAGCAGTAGTTTCAGATGCAGTAGTTATGGGTAACTTTACTGAAGTTTAATATTAACCTTAAAAATACTTAGATATGGCTTGTACGATTTCAACCGGAAAGAAGAGGTACTGCAAAGTGCAACCCGGAGGTATAGATAAGGTTTATATAATAAACAGATTTGATGCTCAACACATCACGGCTTTAGATTCAACGGCAGGGGTATTAGATACACCACTTGGGATGAGAGCATCAGGAGATACTGCTGATGGTAGTATATTCTTTCAGTTCGATACAGACCCTTACTTATCAGCATTAACTCAGACTATCTTAGTTAATGAGGGTGGGGGAGTAGCATACCAACAAGACCTTGAATTAGTCTTAAAAGGTGTTTACGGAGCTATGGATGAAGTGGCTGAGAGTTTATCTAATGGTACTTGGCAAATACTTGTACAAGATAACACAGGAACATTATATTTCTGTGGTCTTGATAAGGGTATGATTGCTACCGGAGGTACTTTTGGGCATAACGGCGACAAAGCAGTTACAGATAACATATCATACACAATTACTTTTAGTGCGACTGAGTTGAGACCGGCATTAAATTGTGGTTCATTGTCAGATGTAACCGGACAAACAGTTGTAAGTATATCTACGGCACAATTAGGTGGATAATAACAATCGTTTATTTTAGTAATGAGAGGGTAGGTAGGTAATTATCTACCCTCTTTTTTATTTAACTAATTATGGATAGACTGAAAATAAAGAAGAAATACATTGGTAAGGAGTATTGGGTAAGCCATATTCAAACTATTGTATTGACTAAATATATGTCAGATAGCGATTATAAATTTGCCATAAAAAAATACCCACACGCATTTATTAAAGCAAGAAAGAAAGTTGATGATTAGGTTCGAAGCTAAATACGGCAGAAAAGTCATATTTGCTGATGTGTTTAAGAACTATGAGGCAACCGGTGTTGGTACTCAGCAATACTTACCGAATAGTCAGCATTTTGAGTTGCAAAATACAATGTATGCATTGTATATTGAGAATATAGTAACTAAATCTAAGGCTAATGTTAGCTTAACGTATGAGGGCGAGAACTCAAGGGGTGTATATTTCTCTTTTGAAATAGGAAGAGATGGTTTAGATATTACCGAATTAGGTACTTACAAATACACTATAAATGCCACTACAAGTAGTCAGCAAATTGATAAAGATTTTGAGTTAGATAGAGGATTGTTTCATCTAATTAATAATGATACCTTTACAGAACCATATATCAAACCGGATGTAGAGGTAATTCCTGCTACTAAGGTATATAAACCGAACTAAAAATGAGCGATTTACTACAATTAGGAAAAGGACATACCTATACAGATGATACAGAGGTAATTAAGCAAGGTCAAGAGTTCGTATCATACGGAGAACAGAACGATTATCCGGACTTTTTGATAGATTTATACCAAAAATCAGCAGTACATAACGCACTATGTAACTCAATATCCACTTGGATATACGGAGATGGCATCTCAAGTCCTGAGATAAACTCTAAATCAGAGGCTTGGGCTAAGTTTCAGATGTTATTTGAGGGTGGTATAGGTAAGAATACTATACAAAAGTGCATTTTAGACCTAAAAGTACACGGAGGATTCTATTTATCTATATCATATTCGTTAGATAGAAGCACTATATCAGAGGTACATCATATGCCGTTTGAGTGTATGAGGGTAGAACCGGAAGATGAAGATGGAGAATATAGTAAATTCTACTTATATTCTAAAGATTGGTCTAATTATAAGAAAGTTGGATACGAAAAGATTAGAGCATTCGATATGGGCGATAAAAGAGCTTATCCGAATCAAATAGCTTGTTTCAAGATGTATTCAGTAGGGCAATATTACTATCCTAAACCGGACTATCAAGGTGGTGTAAACTACATAGAGCTTGATAAGAATGTATCTGAGTTCCATTTAGCTAATATTAAGAATGGTTTAGCACCATCTTTTATGATTAACTTTAATAATGGTATTCCATCAGATGAAAAGCGTAGAGCAGTTAAAAATAGTATTGAAAATGAGTTAGCCGGTGCAAATAATGCAGGTAAGTTTATAGTATCATTTTCAGATGACAGAAATAATTCCCCCGAGATTACCGTACTACCACAATCGGATGCTGACAAACAATATGAGTTCCTATCAAGAGAAATAACAAGTAAGTTAATGGTATCTCATAGGGTAGTTTCACCGAGATTATTCGGAGTCAATACCGATGGTGGTGGTTTGGGTAACAATGCAGACGAGCTTCGTACGGCATCTATTCTATTTGAGGATACTGTGGTTAATAATTACAGAGATATACTCTTAGAAGCGTTCGAATTGATTATGGGAGAGTGTGGCACACCTATTAAGTTAGAGTTCGTATCTAAACAACCATTTAAGAGTGAAGAAAACGTAAAAAGAGATGTTGAAGAAATAGAAGCATCTGCTGAATTTGATATGTCTGACGAAGATGAGGCTTCGTGGTTAGAATATCTTAAAGACAAAGGTGAAGAAATAGATACTACTGAGTGGGAGTTGTTAGAAGAAACAGATGTAACAGATGCTGAATCTGAGGCTGAGTTTCATAATCAACCTACAAAGCTTTTCAAGAGATTTGCAGACCCTGACGAAAGGTCAAAATTAGACAAGGGTTTATATAAGATACGATACCGGTATTCTGAGAATGTATCTGATAATAGCAGGTTGTTCTGCAAGAATATGGTAGCTAACGCAAAGTTAGGTGTTATATATAGATTCGAGGATATTAAAGAGATGGGAGATGCCGGTATTAACTCTGAATTCGCAGAGAGAGGCAAGTCTAAATATTCTATTTGGTTATATAAGGGTGGTTGCTATTGTCATCATAATTGGATACGTCAAGTATGGTTTAGAAAGAGAGTAGGAGGTAAGTTTCTACCTAACGAGGGCTTAGACAACGATAAAGATATTACCGGAAACGAGCCTAAAGGTCAAGGATTGAGAAATGGTAAGGGATGGAAGAAAGCTAATACAAAGCCTAAGGATATGCCTAACCGAGCTAAAATAAATTAACCTATGGAAGCACAAGTAATATTTATAGATGCTGAATATTTAAAGGCATATAGTCAAGTTGGTGGTAATGTAGATGATAAGTATTTATTATCAGCTATAATAACTGCACAAGACAAGTATATTCAACCTATATTAGGTACTAACCTATATAAAGACTTAAGAGATAATATAGAGGGGCTTAGCTCGGCTAATACAAATTATCCTGCGTTAATGGATGATTATATTCGTATGGCTACGATGAGGTGGACTTTAGTAGAGCTATATCCCTATTTATCAAATAAGGTCTTGAATAGTTCTATCTCGCAAGTATCCGGAGAAAATGCTACACCTATACCTAAATCAGAAGTTGATGCTCTTATATCATTAGAGAGAAACAATGCACAGTTTTATTCTGAAAGACTTATAGATTATCTACAAGCTAATGTTAATCTATTCCCTAAGTATAATACTACATCTTCATCTTCTGATATGCAACCACAATATTCGGCTTACTATGAGAATGGACTAACCATTAGTGGCGAATCTCATAGGAATTGGTGGAACAAGATAAATTGTTGTAAGTAATGGGCAGACCTAAAGGAAGTAAGAATAATAAAGAAGAACACAAGGAGAAGCTGAGGCTATACCTTGAAAAGAAGCGTAAGATATGCAACAAAAAATAGATACTATTATATTTAATAGCGTTAATGCCGGTGCATTAGGTTTCACATTTATAGATATTGAGCAAGTGCTTACAGTATTAGTTTTACTATCTGCATTAGCTTATAATATTAAGAAGATAAATACTGATGAGAAGTAAATATTTCACAGAGAAGGAGTTTAAGTGTGCAGGGTTGCTTTGTTTTGATAAAATGAACAAAACCCTTATTGATATGTTAGATGTGGCAAGAGAGGTAGCCGGAGTACCTTTTAAAATTACAAGCAGTTATCGTACAGAAGAGCATAATGCCAAAATAGGGGGTGCAAAGAACTCAGCACACCTACGTGGAAATGCAGTCGATATAGCTTGTACTTCATCACAAAATAGACTGATAATAGTTGATGCTCTGATTACGGCAGGGTTCACAAGAATAGGTGTAGCTAAGACTTTTATACATTGCGATATAGATGAGGCTTTACCACAGAACGTAATATTCCTATATTAATGAGTGGGTGGGAAATATCTATTGGAATATATACCGGTGTTCTTATCGGTATATCTACATCCTCGTATGATGATGGTTATAGACACCACTTATACTTACCTTTCATATTCATCGAACTAAATACATACTATGATTGATTTTATTGCATTACATTGGGCAGAGCTTGTAATAGGCTTATTAGCATTTATTAAGGTTGTAGTAAACCTTACACCTACCGAAGAAGATAACAAAGTATTCGGTAAGATTGATTCAATTATTAACTACTTTATCAAAGATAAATTGAAATGATAGTAGCGATTATTCCTCCTATTTTAGTGTTCGGAAGTGCATATTATACATATCGAAAATGGCTGAAAGAAAATGAAAATTAGTATGATTTTTCAAAATATTGGCAAAATATCAGAGGTATTTAAAGAGGGGCAAAGGCAAAAAAAGTGGTCTGCGAAAAGGTCAGTAAGTGGAATTTTGGTAACTGCATCAGTCACAGATATGGCTCAAAATGGCTTGACAGAACACAACATAATTTTGTCATTTATAGCAGTTTTACCACTCATATTTTCGGTCTTTTCTGACTACAAAAAACAAGGTTGTAGCAAAAAGTGTGATATTTAATTTAAGCTACAAAATTTGCGTTTTAAGAGCTTTTGACCACTTTCCTAAATATAGTGTTAAGAAAGTTACGAAGTAAAGAACGCTATGAGAGTCTATTCTGGAGAAGGGGTGTTGTTTTATTAATTTATTATTCTTATGAGGAAAAAATCAGACAGTCATAATAGGTTCAGATTGCAACCGGATGAGGTTGAATTAATCAAAGAATATCGAGCTAAATCTCTTGACAATTTTAACGACAACACATCACTTGATTTGCACTTGAAAGAAAGGGGCATCAAGAAAGAAGATGTTGTATCAGTCAAACATTGGCAGAATATGAAAGGCGAACTCAGATTCTCGATTGTTACAAAAGAAGATAAAGGAATAGGTCAAAATAGTATATTAGAAAATATCTCAAAGTTCATATCAGAACACGCACCTGCATACCCAAATATAAAACGCATCAAAGGGCAACACCTTTTAGTAATCAACCCTGCTGACATTCACATAGGCAAATACGCATCAAGCAAAGAGACCGGAGAAGAGTATAATAATGATATAGCAGTAAAAAGGGTTATAGATGGAGTAAACGGCATATTAGCTATGGCGAGTGGCTTTAAAGTTGATAGGGTATTGTTCTGTATTGGTAATGATGTTCTTCACATTGATTCGGTTTACGGAACGACAACAAAAGGGACACATCAGGACACAGATGGCAAGTGGTGGGAACATTTTGAGGTTGCACTACAATTATATGTAAAGTGCGTAGAGATGCTTCGAGAGGTAGCACCGGTAGATTGTGTACATTCTATGAGCAATCACGATTATCAAAGTGGTTTTCATTTAGCTCACGCATTATCAAGTTGGTTTAGGAAGTGCGATGATGTATCGGTAGACGCATCTGTAAGCCATAGGAAGTATTATCAGTATGGAAATAACCTAATTGGCTTAGAACACGGAGATGGTGCTAAGATGGATAATTTGCCACTTATAATGGCACAAGAGAGGTCAGAGCAATGGGCAGAATCTAAATACCGGTATTGGTATCTACATCATATACACCACAAGGTTAAACACAAGTGGAGAGATGCTAAAGATTATATAGGCATAACAATAGAATACTTACGAAGTCCATCCGGCTCAGATTCGTGGCATCATAGGAAAGGGTATATATCAACACCGGCAGTAGAGGGCTTTATACACGACTTCGATAAAGGGCAGATAGCAAGGCTTACACATTTCTTCTAACATAAACGCATACATTCGTGTGCGAATAATTAAATATCTTGAATATATATATATAAGGGGTATTTAAAATTCCAAACTTAAATTTTTTTTGCTTTTTTTTTCTCTATAAACAAGAGGGGTAGAGAGGTATTTCTAAAATCAAACACAAAATAATTTTGTGGTTTCAAATATATCGTCTTATATTTGCTTCAGTTCTTTGAAATACTGATTTACCCGATTCGCAAGAATATGCACCTAATTTTAGGCATATAAACGGCTGATAGTCAAGCGATTAGACTCGGAAATAGTGGTGTATTTCTCCCGTTTACGTTTCGGTTCAGTAAAAATCAGATTAGAAGAGATAGTTAAAGTAATACTGATGAGTCCTCATAGGACGAAACACAACACACCGGCTTTATGCCGGTTGTGTCTATTACTAACTTATTAAAAAAACAAGATTATGAAATCAAAAAGAAACATTATAAAAACAAAATGGGGTTCTATCAGTGTAGTTTATCCTACTAAGTAAATTTAACAACTAAAAAAACAGATTATGAACGCTACACAATTATTACAAGAAATTCAAGATGCAAATTCTTTACTAACTTTATCAGCATTCGAAGTAGAAATTGAAAATTACGAAATAGATATATTTTTCTCACAAAGAATAAAAAAGTGGGTATTGTTTTTCGATGGCGAAAAGATTAAGGAATCTAAAAACTTAGAAACTTTAGTAAACAAATTGGTAGATATGAATGTATTAGGAGCATAATGCACCTTTAACCTTAAGCAACACCCTGCAACCTTTGTATATTACAGAGGTGTGCAGGGAGTGTCTATTACTAACTTAAACAATAGCAAAGCTATGAAAAATTTTAAAACGAATACCAAAGACGCTAAGAAATTATTACAAACGATTAAAGCAGAGTTTATCTCGAAAGCTAAGAATGGTACAAACTTAAAAGGAGATTACAACAGTGCAAAATTGAGTATAGAACAAATGAAACAACCATTGTGGTTTAACTTTATTGAATATGATGGTTCGAATGAATATTTGATTTTCTTTCAAAATTCCTGCCAAGAATCTCATACAGATTTTAATGATTTAGTAAAAATGAAAAGCACCGGTAGATTATCGATGGGTTGCATTAGATTGAAATATACCGATGTTAGCTTAGCTGACCTTAATAATGGAGGCTACATTGTTCAAATGTCTAAGCAAATTACTTACGATGATTTGAATATGGATGCGATTGACCTTTAAATGAGGTGCCGGTTCCGACCGGCATCCGTGTCTATTACTAACTAACAAATTATTTATTATGAATGTTTACGAGATTATTACAGACAAAGTTGTTAAGGGATTAGAGAAGAAAGGTGCAGATTGGTTTAAGCCGTGGAAAGGTGGAAACGATTATCCACCTATGAGTTATGGCTCACGTACTGCATACAAAGGTATTAATTACTTTATGCTTAATTATGAGATGGGTGTTAATGGATATACATCACCGGTATTTATTACTTACAAACAGATGCAGGGTGCAGGAGGAGAGCTGAAGAAAGAATACACCGGTCATCAAGTTGTATATTGGGTTGTGAGTTATTCAGTAACGTGTGCTAATGGTAAAAAGAAATATTACCCTAACGAGAAAGCACTTAAGAAAGTAGGTAAGAGTGTACACGATAAGGATGTAGAAACGCACTTTAGTCCTCGTTACTATACAGTTTACAATTTAGATGATGTAGAGGGTGTAGAGGACTTCACACAAGCTGAGAAGAAAGAAGTTGTAGAGGGTACAGTATTCGAGAAGATTGACGATGCTCAGATTGTTTGGAATAACTATAAGAAAGCACCATCACTTAAACACGGAGGTACACGAGCATTCTATCAACCGGCTAAACATCACATACAGATGCCTATCCAAGATGACTTTATATCCTCTGATGATTACTACAAGGTATTGTTTCACGAGATGATTCACTCTACCGGTCATAAGAGTATTCTCAACCGGTTTACAGAGAACGCAGTAGAGTACAACGAGGGTAAGGAAGAATATTCATTCGAGGAACTTGTAGCTGAGTTAGGAGCGATGTTTTTAGTATCGGTTACCGGTATCGAGCCTAAGTCTGATAATAGAAATTCACAGACTTATATTAATGGTTGGATAAAGCACTTGAAAGACAATCCTAAACATATCTTATTTGCTTCATCTAAATCACAGAAAGCAGTTGATTATATACTAACTAAATAGAGGGTAGGTGCTTCGGCACCACCCTTTGTGTCTATTACTAACTTAAATTAAATTATTATGGCAAATATGTCTTATTGCAGGTTTGAAAATACATTAGCTGACCTGCGTGATTGCGAAGAAGCATTAGGAAATATTTATGATGAGGTAACAGAGATGTCCTCTTATGAGAAGAATGCATTACCTAAACTTATTGAACTATGTAAAAGTATCTCAGATAATTGGGATGTAGAAGAAGTACAAGATATTATTAACGAATCAGAAGAAGAAGATGAGCGATAACATACATTTAAAGCTTAACAAAAATCAATACGTTAGGAATTGTTCTACTGAGAACGCATACGCTATACGATTTAGCAAGTATGATAACGAGATGTCCTTTATATCAAAAAAGTGGTCGTCATTAATCGAGGTAGATGAGTTTAAAGATGGTGAGTGGAACAACACATATTATCGAATGAAGATTCCATATTGGCTTTTTGATAAGTTATCTGATGAGCAACAAGAGAGTATTAATTCTATCATTCAAGAAAACAATGAAGATGAAATTAGACAAAGAGAGAGTAGAGAGTCGTAAAGACTTTATATCTCGTATGGTTTGGTTAGTGATGGAGATAAAGGATTCTGAGAGGGGTTCTTTATCTGACATTACAAAACTATTAGAATATAATTTGATGCTCAGAGAGGGCACGATAGAGGCTGAGGCCTTAGATAAGCTATTTAGATATGTTTACGAGAATGTAGATGGCAATAAAGCGAAATTAATTCTTAATTATTTAGAAATATATGCAAATAAGAAAGTGTAAAGATATAGTTGAAAAGCTATTGACAGAACAACCACACCTTAGAGATGATGACAATAAGTTATTGGCATCCGTGTGGTACATTGAGATAAAACAGATGAAGCTTATACCTGAACATATTTACGGTTTTGAGGTCTTATCCTTAATAGCTGAGAAGATGTTATCTAACTCTGAATCTATAAGAAGATGCAGAGCTAAATTACAAGAGCTGAATGTGAATCTTAGAGGTAATATTTATTATGAAAGACATAAGCATAGAGCTGATGTTGAACACGAACTTAAAAACTTTAAAAATGACTAAAGACGAAAAACGAGATAAGCAATTAAGACTATTTGCTCAATGGTTAAAAGATACAGATGATGGCATAGATGCTTATCGTGATGGGAAGATGGAAAGAGCTATTAAACACGCAACATCAGATTGTATGCGTAAGATAGGAGATTACTTAGAGGAGATACTTAATTTGAGTGATGAACATTTAAACGAAGAATATTAATTATGAGTAGGTTATTCGAGTATTTTATTGATAAGGTCTTTGTAGCAAATCCTTACGCATACCAAGAGCATTTAGAAAGACAATTACACGCTAACGAGCAGTTCTATTATCACGTAAGAGATGAATGGATTGCAGGTATAAGAACACCCTTGACACATTCTATAAAGGAATGGATATGGGCAGGTAAGCCGACACCTAAAGTCGGAACTATAAACTGCTAAAATAAACGAAGATGGCAGAGATTAAAACAAGTAAAGTAGTATCAATTCAGTCGAATGGTACTTGGGATGGTTCTTATGGAACTATGTACAAATTTGAAATAGTATTTCAGAACGGAGATGTAGGAGAGTATTCTTCTAAGAACCAAGACCAAAACAAGTTTGAGGTTGGTGTTGAGAAAGAGTATGAATACACCGGTGGTAAGTTTCCAAAAGTAAAGCCGGTATATGCTCAACCTAATACACAGAGTTCAAGTCCCGGCAGGTCATTCGGTGCTAATGATGATAAGAGGCAACAAATGATTATTGCTCAATCATCACTAAAAGCATCAGTTGATTTTCACTCTATCAATCCGGAGCTTAAGCCGACAGAACAAGATGTAATGAAAACTGCAAAGAGGTTTATTGATTTTGTGAATGGTAATGATTCTTTACAATTCAATAATCACTTTACTAATTCAGATAAGTTTGAGCAGGTTGGTTCTCTAAGTGGTAAACTTGAAGAAAACCCTAAAGGTAAAGGTAAAGGTAAAGATGATAACTTACCATTTTAATTAACTGAGGGTAAATAGAGCCGGTTTAAGACCGGTTCTTTACTTTTCTAAACATATTGTTATGAATAAATTTAAACCAAAGAGTCCTCAAGAAAAGGTACTATTTTTCTTTTATGAGTCTAAAGTCGAAATAAGTGAAGCGTTAGAGTTATCTATTCCAACAGTAGATAGGATATGTGAGAGCGAAGATATGTTCTTGAAATACTTACATAAAATAGCTGATGCAACGGATATGAAGAACATAAAGTTGCTACAAGCATATTGGAGGTTTCGAGATGGACTATAGTTTTGATATATCACACGCAAAATTATACGGAGTTGATGAGGCTATTATGATAAAGAACTTTCAATATTGGATAATTAAGAATAAGGCTAACGGAGTAAACATTCACGAGGGTAGAGTGTGGACTTATAATTCAGTTAGGTCTTATACCGATATATTTCCTTTTTGGACTTACAATCAAATAGACAGAATACTAAACTCTCTACGTAAACAATCTATCCTTATTACCGGTAACTTTAATAAGGCAAGATATGACCGTACAAGGTGGTACGCATTTAGCGATGAACACTCATTTATTGATAAGCCTACAACCATTCCGGCAAAAGCAGGAAAGGTATCCGGTAAAAGCAGTAATGCAATACGGCAAAAGACTGAACCTATACCAAATAGTAAAACTACAGATACTAAAACAAAATACTATAAAGAGATGGTTGCTATCTACGATAGCTTTTGTAAAGAACAATTAGGTATTCCGGCTTCTATTAATGGTGCTGAGGGTAGTGCATTAAAAACAATTATCAAAAGGTTAGTAGATATTGCGAAATTTAGAGGACACACAGAGGATGGTTGCCTCGATTCATTTAAATACATATTTGCTAATTGGAATAGTTTAGATGATTTCACTCAGAAGCAAACTAAACTGATACAAATATCCTCGAATCTAACTAACATAATCACACAGTTAAAAAATGGAAAAGAAAAATCAAGTGGCAGTAGCCTCGCAGACGAGATACTTGCTAAATATAAGTAACCCTATAAGCAGAGAGTTTAAGATGGATGTTATGAAGATGAACACTCAAGGGCTTGTTAAATTTGTTCTTGAAGATAAACCTATTTCAATACATAAATTACATAAAGAAGATAGCGAAAAAACCATAGACACTATTATGCTGATGCTCATTCACTTTCAAGACTTCTATAACTGCAAAAGTAAGATGAATAAAAGTCAGTTAGAAGATACTGCTATGTACATAATATCTCAGCTAAGGCATTTAAACTATTATGATATAGCTTTATGCCTTAAGTATGCTCGATTGACTGAGAAGATATACGATAGGATTGATGGTGGTATGATACTTGAGTGGCTTACAAAACACGATATAGAGCGTACCGGTTTAATCGTACAAGAAAGAGAGAAGCAGAAAGCTCAGAACAATGCTGAGTGGAGTGCATTAGGAGAAAGAACATCAGAGATGACAATTAAGAACTTTCTAAAAAAAGAATCGTAATGGGAGATAGACTAATTATATATGATGGCGAATCTAATTGTTGTACTGCACCGGTTTATGAAAATACTGATATATGCTCTAATTGTAAAGAGCATTGCGAAGTATTAGAAACAGAGGAAGAATGGGAGGCAGAGCAAGAGCATCAACAGAATATCGATTTAGGTATTCACGATGATTATTTAGATAGGTGTAGCTGATGAGAAAGCACACTAAAATATATTTTAAATTTTTTGATTATATTGCAGATGATTTTATCCCTTGTGAGGTGTGCAGTAGCAGAGCCGTGGATATACATCACATACACGCAAGAGGTATGGGTGGCTCTAACAAGGATGAGATTAATAACCTTATGGCAGTATGTAGAACCTGCCACATAAAATATGGCGACAAGACGCAATACTTGGATTGGCTCAAAAGCATCCACCAAGAGAAAATCAAAAAACAAACAACCGGAATATGAGTTGCAAAAGGCTATTTGTAGGTATCTTGATATTAAGTATAACAAGGTATTCTACAACGGCTCAGCCGGAGGTATGAGAACATATTTATCAGTAGCTAAAAGAATGAAAGAGACCGGCTATAAGTCGGGATTTCCGGATATATTTATCTATGAGCCTAAAGGTAAATATTCCGGTTTAGCTATTGAGTTAAAAGTAAAAGGTAATTATGCAAGTCCTAAGCAAAAAGAAGTCCTATCATTACTCAACGACAAAGGTTATAGAGCCGAAGTTTGTACAGGGTTCGACAATGCCGTTAATCTTATTGACGAATATTTGGAATAATGTAAATATAAAATATGTAATATCAGACTAACAGTTATTGAAATATTATACAAAGAACAAGATACATTTGTTCGGTTCGCATACTCACTACTCAAAGACAAATACTTAGCAGAAGATGTAGTACAAGATGTGTTCTTACAATTACTTACTTCAAATTCAAATCACTTACTATGGATATTCGATACCGGCAAAGGTGTCAGCTATATAAATAAGATAATAGCAGTTCGATGTTTATCCAAGAAATCACAATTTTACAAACAACAAATTAAGTACATAAAACAGAAAGTAAAGGTAAACGAGAGAGAGCTTGAATACCTTTATAATATGATTAATACTCAGTCTATTTCGATAGCTGAAGTTCTTACTAATAAGGTTACGAAAATAATTGATACCTTTGATGAGTACGAACGTAACTTATTTCTATTGTATTACGAAAGCGATATGACTTATTCTGAACTATCTCAAGAGATAGGTATACCTAAAATATCTATATATAATACAGTCAGAAAGATACAGAAGAAAATTAAAGAAAGAATATGATATTTTCACCGGATGCAAAAGCAAGGTTAGATATATGCGAAGCGTGTAAACACTTCCGTAAAACTACTCGTACGTGTGGTACTGCTATCAAAGGTAATAAGGTTGGTAGTAAGAGATTATGTGGATGCTTTATGGATATAAAGACTACATTAAAATTTGCCACGTGTCCTATGAGTAAGTGGGGTGCATTAGAGATGAGTAAAGATGATTACTTAGAGATTAAAGAACTACTAAGCCTAACTAAAGATAAAATATCATCAGAACAACAACAAGCCGTAAGGCATTATTTAGAGAAATATGCAGGTATGAGAGTTAAGCAAAGCTCTTGTACACCCTGCGTATTAAACTACCTACACAAGTTAAAAGAAATTAAAGTGCAATATGAAAGTAATCAAGGAAGTAGTCAAGGTTAAAGACCTAAAAGAATTAGGTAAGAATCCTCGTAGAATATCTGACCGAAAACTTAAGCAATTAACTAAGTCATTAGATGGCTTTAATCAGATGCTTGATATTAACGAAATAGTTATTGATGAGGGTAACAATATCTTAGGTGGTAATCAACGATTTAAAGCTTTAAAAAAGCTGAAAGAGAAAGAGGTAGTTGTACTTAGGGTAACCGGTCTTGAAGATGATAAGAAAGATGAGTTTACAATCAAAGACAATATTCATTATGGTATATGGGATTGGGATGTGTTAGCTAATACACACGACCCGAAGATGCTTGATGAGTACGGACTAAGCGTATGGCAACCATCTGATGGGAACGATGAAGTAGAAGAGGTACAAACTACTACACAAGTTGATGAAGTGGCAGGAGAAGGCACCGGAGAGCTTGAAGAAAAGTGTGTTGTAGTAATTGACTTTTACTCGAATGATTATGATTCTGCTAAGCTATTAATAGATGAGATGCAGGATAAACAGATAGACACGATATTATATAACCATTTAAAAACTATTTGCGATGCTTAGAGAAGAAGTTGAAGCTATAAAGGTACAAGCAGCAAAGCTTAAGCCACACCCAAACAATCCGCGTTATATAGATGAGCATAAATATTATGAGCTAAAAGAAAGCATACAAGAGTCTGAGTGGATGATGCAGATTAGACCTATAATAGTAGATGAAGATTTCACTATACTTTGTGGTAATATGAGATACCGAGCTTGTATTGATTTAGGTTATAAGAAAGTTTGGACTAAGCAATATGTTAC